>ENA-OQIG01000434-OQIG01000434.1-human-gut-metagenome-genome-assembly--contig:-NODE-434-length-24441-cov-2.720655_pt1 | contig 24441 bp, 34 predicted proteins | sample MGYA00242576_ERZ504741 | MGnify/ENA primary metagenome ERZ504741 (study PRJEB26092, sample SAMD00036436) | human gut metagenome | host: Homo sapiens | study: EMG produced TPA metagenomics assembly of... | reverse complement strand
ATCGCGGTGCGTTTAGACCCCGTTGCCGCATAAACCGGGCCTGCACTGCCAGACCTCAGGGATATTGTGCAACGCTACGGCCAGGGCGATGCCAAATCCCAGCTCCAGGTTGCTGCTCGCCGTGACAAAGGTGGCAATCCCTTCCGGGAAGTTATGCAGACTGATGCCGAGAGTGAGCAGAATGGCTGTGCGCTTGATCGATTTTGGCAACGGCTGCACCGATTTTTGCATTAAATCCTGCGGATGCGCATGTGGCAACATGCGGTCCAGGCCAAAATAGCCAAGCAGACCGAAGATAAACATTCCATAACCCAACACAGGCGACATTCCTTCAGCTGCTAGTGCGGCAGGAAGCATTTCCATTAATGAGATGAGCAACATGATCCCCGCCGCAAATCCTAGCGAAAACGCCAGTAAGCGGTTCGAGGGTTTTTGCCCGAGAACGCCGAGAAACGCGCCAATAAACGTGGCTGCCCCCGCCAGTATGGTCAGAATGAGAGGTACTGACATCGACAACTCCTTATAAATCTTCACCTTCAGGCAGATCGTCAAAATAACTGATGATCATCATCATTGTTATCCGGGTTCTTACTCCGCCGAACAAGCGTATTGTGAGGATATCAAAATGACACCTTTAGTTAAGGATATCATCATGTCTTCAACACGTATGCCAGCATTGTTTTTAGGTCACGGTAGTCCGATGAACGTGCTGGAAGATAATTTGTATACCCGCAGCTGGCAGAAGTTGGGGATGACATTGCCACGCCCGCAAGCGATTGTGGTGGTTTCGGCTCACTGGTTTACCCGTGGAACAGGAGTGACCGCGATGGAGACGCCGCCCACGATTCATGACTTTGGTGGCTTCCCGCAGGCGCTGTACGATACGCATTATCCTGCTCCGGGTTCGCCTGTGCTGGCACAGCATCTGGTTGAGCTGTTAGCGCCGGTCCCGGTGACGTTGGATAAAGAAGCCTGGGGCTTTGACCACGGTTCCTGGGGCGTGCTGATTAAGATGTATCCTGACGCCGATATCCCGATGGTGCAGTTGAGTATCGACAGTAGCAAACCTGCCGCCTGGCATTTCGAAATAGGGCGCAAACTGGCAGCGCTGCGAGATGAAGGAATAATGTTGGTCGCCAGTGGCACGTGTGCATAACCTGCGCACAGTGAAGTGGCACGGGGATAGTTCACCGTATCCGTGGGCGACGTCGTTTAATGAGTATGTGAAAGCGAATCTGACGTGGCAAGGGCCGGTAGAGCAGCATCCTCTGGTGAATTATCTCGACCATGAAGGTGGCGCGTTATCGAACCCAACGCCAGAGCACTATCTGCCGTTGTTGTATGTGTTAGGTGCGTGGATGGGCGAGGAGCCAATTACCATTCCGGTCGATGGTATAGAAATGGGCAGTTTAAGTATGCTGTCGGTGCAGATAGGCTAACAATTACCGATGGCGAGTGCCATCCGGTATCGTGGCTTATTCAACAAAAATATGTGGATAAAACCGAGACATATCCTGGGTGATCAATGCACGGTCTTCACGAATGCCAATTCCGGCGGGTTGATCGTTCACCAGCCAGCTACCAATCAGCATATAGCTGTCGCCGAATTTCGGTAACGGGTGGAATTGCTGAACAATCATCCCTTCTTCGCCATACGGACCTTCCGCTGCTTCAATGGTTTTGCCGTTCTCAATGATCGACACGTTTGCGCCTTCACGGGAGAAGATCGGTTTAACCACATATTTTTCCATTTGCGGATGATCATCTTCCGCAAAATAAGCGGGCAGCAGGTTCGGGTGATTCGGGAACATCTCCCACAGTAGCGGTAGAAGTGCCTTGTTGGAGATAATGCTCTTCCACGCCGGTTCCAGCCAGCGTACGCCTGCATCCTCCAGCTTGGTTGAGAACATCTCACGCAACATAAATTCCCACGGATACAGTTTGAACAGGTTGGAAATTACCTGATCCTGTAAATCCGTGAACTGACCTTTTTCACCTAACCCGATATCATCGATGTAGAGGAACTCAGTAGCAATTTCAGCTTCCGTTGCGCAGTCCTGCAAATACTGAATGGTTCCGCGATCTTCCACCGTGTCGCGACAGCAGGTGAGATGCAGCAACTGGAAGCCATACTGTTCACGCAGCTCAACGAAGCGATCGATCAGTTTTTCTTGCAGACTGTTAAACTGGTCGCTGCCCTCCGGCAAGTTACCGGCGTTAAGCTGATCTTCCAGCCAGATCCACTGAAAGAACGCCGCCTCGTATAGTGACGTTGGCGTATCGGCGTTATTTTCCAGAAGTTTAGGTTCACCAGTGCCATCCCACGCCAGATCAAGACGCGAATAAAGCGATGGCTGGTGCGTCAGCCATGACTGGCGCACAAAACTCCAGGTGTGTTTTGGAATGCGGAATTTGGTCATCAGCTCATCGCTGGCGATCACTTTTTCCACCACTTTCAGGCACATCTGGTGCAGTTCGGCGGTGACTTCTTCCAGCTTTTCAACCTGGGCGAGGGTCAACTTGTAGTAAGCATCTTCACACCAGTACGGCTCGCCGTACATGGTGTGAAAATTGAAACCGTATTCGTGGGCTTTCTCACGCCAGTCCGGGCGCTCGGTAATACTGACTCTTTCCATCGGTATCAGCCACCCATTGAACGAGAAGAGGTACCGGTTGCACTACGCTGCATAGTGCTTTGTTTGGCAACAGATTCACCAAAACCGCCACGGGTAACGGTAGTGGTGGTCGCCGGTTTTGGTGCCATTGCCGTCTTCGGTACGGTCATGGTGCGGCCTGGCTGGGCTGCGCCATAGTTTTTACCCGTCGCGTCGGTATATTTACCGTAAGCCGGACTGGCTGGGTTTTTCGAGGAGAACAGCGGCTGCTGTGCAAATCCCGCGCCACCGCCCATCAGACGCCCCATCATGTAACCGGCCATCAGCGGCATCCAGAAACTCCCGCTGGATTGCTGGGCCTGCGCCTGGTTTTCTGGTGCCATGCCAGCCTGGGCTGGTGCCTGCTGGCACTGACCTTCACCAAATTCAGCAACACAGTCTTCACGGGTGGCGTATTTCGGCGCAGTACGTTCGGCTTCTTTCAGCGCATTGTTGTACGCGGTGGTACATTCGGCGCTTTTGCCTGGGTTTGCAGCTGAACAGTCGTCAGCATTTTGATAGAGAGACACTGTTTCATCACTCTTTTCACAGCCAGCCAGCATAAAAACAGTGGCAACCGCGAGAGCGACTGGTGTCAGATGGCGTGCGCTCCAGTTTTTGCGGAACGATGCGTGGCGTATGGATTTTGTCCGTTTCATTTTTGTCTTCCGGGACCAGTGGTAAATACCCATCAGAATAGAGGATGGCTGGTCGAAATTGAAGCGAGAAGGGGGAAGAATGCGGCAGATAACCCGTATCTTTACGTTGCCTTACGTTCAGACGGGGCCGAAGCCCCGTCGTCGTCATCAGTTACGGAAAGGGTTATGACCGTTACTGGTGGTAGTGCGTGCGGATGTTTGCTGAACGACGGGGGCCGGGCTATCAGGCGCATAACCATCAGCAATAGCATTCTGTTCCGGCGTTTGCGGGGCAACGTTTTCCGGATTAGTGGAAACCGGTTTGCTCAGCGCATTGTTCAGTGCCAGCAGATCCTGCTCGTTCAACGTACCCAGGGCTGACTTAATATTCAGCTGATTAATCAGGTAGTTATAACGCGCATTCGCCAGCTCTTGCTTGGCGTTGTACAACGTGGTGGTCGCATCCAACACATCAACAATGGTACGCGTACCGACCGAGTAGCCCGCTTCCATCGCGTCTAATGAGCTTTGAGCGGAAACTACGGCTTGTTTGTAGGCGTTAATGCTACTGATAGATGCATTAATGTTGTTGAAGGAGGAACGCACGGTCTGCACGACGCTACGATGGGCACTTTCCAGTTGCTCGCTGGCACCGACAAAGTTGTACTGTGCCTGTTTCACCTGCGAGTTAACCATTCCGCCCTGATAAATCGGCAGCGAGAAGCTCAGGCCAACTTTGTTCTGGCCCATATTGCTATCGTCATACTGGTACCAGCGGCACCATGGGTTTTCGAACCGCTATAAGAGGTGTCAGAAATCCCGGTAGAAGCCGTTAAATCCAGAGTCGGTAAGTGACCATCCTGCGCCTGGCGAATTTGCTCGCGCGCCAGGTCCTGGCTCAAGCGTGCCTGTAACAGCGACAGGTTGCGTTTTTCGGCTTCTTTCAGCAGCGCGTTAACCGGCTGTGGTTTGTCGGTTTTAAAGTTTTCGACATTCAGCGCAGCCAGTTCCGGATAGTAGTTACCGGTGATCTGGCGCAGCTGCTCTACCGCGTTATCAAGGTTATTACGTGCGGTCACTTCGTTCGCCAGCACGGTATCGTACTGTGCGCGGGCGTTCTGCACGTCGGTGATCGCTACCAGGCCCACGTTAAAACGTTGGGTGGTTTGATCTAATTGACGGTAGATCGCTTCTTTTTGTGCCTGTGTATAGGAAAGAACGTCAATAGCATTCAACACGTTGAAATAAGCGGTCGCGGTGTTGAGGATCAAGGTTTGCTGATCGGTCTGATACGTGACGTCCTGAATCCCTGCTGCTTTTTCCTGCAGCGTTAACGCACGCCATTTCGACATATCAAAAATGGATTGAGTTAACTGCAAGGACGCACTGGTCGCGTTAGAGTTGATGCCGTTCGCGTCGCGGTAGCCGTTGCTATAGGTGTAATCTGCACCTAAACCTAGCTGTGGCAGTAATGGACTGCGCGCTTCATTAATTTTTTCAAAGGCAGCATCACGATCGGCGGCAGACTTACGCAATTCCGGGTTACTAAGGCGTGCTTGCTGATAAACTTGCATCAGGTTCTCGGCCTGGCTCAACGAACTGAACCCAGAAAGCTCAGGCCGATAAGAATGGGGAGCAATTTCTTCATTTGCATTCCTTGTGGTGAAGCAGTATTTAGCGCGATCAAACTGTAAAATTATTGCGGATTCTAGCAGAAGCCGCTACCGCAAAAGGTTGGCGTTACGTGCATAGGGCGTTAATGTGCCTCAATTTAACACATGACTGCTCAAACGGCAGTCAAACGTCGCTGAAATTCACATTTAATTCACTATTAGTGCCAGGACATTAACAATGCTTAAGCCAGACAACCTGCCCGTTACATTTGGCAAAAACGATGTAGAAATTATTGCACGAGAAACACTTTATCGCGGCTTTTTTTCATTAGATCTTTATAGATTTCGTCATCGTTTATTCAACGGGCAAATGAGTCATGAGGTACGGCGGGAAATTTTTGAGCGCGGTCATGCCGCAGTCTTGCTACCCTTTGACCCAGTGCGTGATGAAGTTGTGCTGATTGAGCAGATTCGGATTGCCGCATACGACACCAGTGAAACCCCCTGGCTACTGGAGATGGTTGCCGGGATGATTGAAGAGGGTGAAAGTGTGGAAGATGTTGCCCGTCGCGAAGCGATTGAAGAGGCGGGACTGATAGTCAAACGGACCAAACCGGTGTTAAGTTTCCTGGCAAGCCCGGGAGGCACCAGTGAGCGTTCGTCAATTATGGTGGGCGAAGTGGACGCCACGACCGCAAGCGGTATTCATGGTCTGGCTGATGAAAACGAAGATATTCGCGTTCATGTGGTAAGCCGGGAACAGGCATACCAGTGGGTAGAAGAGGGGAAATCGACAACGCAGCGTCGGTCATCGCTTTGCAATGGCTGCAGCTGCATCATCAAGCGTTAAAAAATGAGTGGGCATAAATGAAGCGTTACACACCTGACTTTCCTGAAATGATGCGCCTGTGCGAGATGAACTTTTCACAATTGCGCCGTTTGTTACCGCGCAATGACGCACCCGGCGAAACTGTAAGCTATCAGGTGGCAAACGCACAATATCGGCTGACGATTGTGGAATCGACCCGATACACTACCCTAGTGACAATAGAACAGACTGCGCCCGCGATCAGTTACTGGAGCCTTCCGTCAATGACGGTGCGTCTGTATCATGACGCGATGGTGGCTGAAGTGTGTTCAAGCCAGCAGATTTTTCGCTTCAAAGCGCGGTATGATTATCCTAATAAAAAGTTGCATCAACGCGACGAAAAGCATCAAATTAATCAGTTTTTAGCGGACTGGTTGCGATACTGTTTAGCACATGGAGCGATGGCGATTCCGGTTTATTAGCGTCGTGAAACCTAAGGACACCATTTGGAAAGCCTGTTAACCCTTCCTCTGGCTGGTGAGGCCAGAGTCAGGATTTTACAAATTACCGATACTCACCTGTTTGCACAAAAGCACGAAGCCCTGTTAGGGGTAAACACCTGGGAAAGCTACCAGGCGGTGCTGGAGGCGATTCGTCCACATCAGCACGAATTCGACCTGATTGTCGCGACAGGTGATTTAGCGCAGGATCAATCCTCTGCGGCCTATCAGCATTTCGCTGAAGGCATCGCAAGTTTTCGTGCGCCCTGCGTCTGGCTGCCGGGCAACCACGATTTCCAGCCCGCGATGTACAGCGCGTTACAGGATGCGGGTATCTCCCCGGCGAAGCGCGTGTTTATTGGTGAGCAATGGCAAATCCTGTTGCTGGATAGCCAGGTGTTTGGCGTGCCGCACGGTGAGCTGAGCGAGTTTCAGCTTGAGTGGCTGGAACGTAAACTGGCCGATGCGCCAGAACGCCATACGTTGCTGCTGCTGCATCATCATCCGCTACCTGCGGGTTGTAGTTGGCTCGATCAACACAGTCTGCGTAACGCGGGCGAACTGGATACCGTGCTGGCGAAGTTTCCGCACGTCAAATACTTGCTGTGCGGTCATATTCATCAGGAGCTGGATCTCGACTGGAACGGTCGCCGCCTGCTGGCAACGCCGTCGACCTGTGTGCAGTTTAAGCCGCACTGTTCCAACTTTACGCTGGACACCATCGCGCCCGGCTGGCGTACTCTCGAGTTACATGCTGATGGCACGCTGACCACCGAGGTGCATCGCCTGGCGGACACACGTTTCCAACCTGATACCGCTTCAGAAGGCTACTGATGTCTACGCTTCTTTATTTACACGGTTTCAACAGCTCGCCGCGCTCTGCAAAAGCGAGCTTGTTAAAAAACTGGCTGGCGGAACATCACCCTGACGTTGAGATGATCATTCCGCAGTTGCCGCCGTATCCTTCCGACGCGGCAGAACTGCTGGAATCCATTGTCCTGGAACATGGCGGCGATTCGCTGGGTATTGTCGGTTCGTCACTGGGGGATATTACGCCACCTGGTTGTCGCAATGTTTTATGCTGCCCGCAGTGGTGGTAAACCCGGCGGTACGCCCGTTTGAACTGCTGACGGACTATCTCGGTCAGAACGAGAACCCCTACACCGGGCAGCAATATGTGCTAGAGTCACGCCATATTTACGATCTCAAAGTCATGCAGATTGACCCGCTGGAAGCGCCGGATTTGATCTGGCTGCTGCAACAGACGGGAGATGAAGTGCTGGATTACCGCCAGGCGGTGGCGTACTACGCTTCCTGCCGCCAGACTGTCATAGAAGGCGGCAACCACGCATTCACGGGCTTCGAAGATTATTTCAACCCGATCGTCGATTTTCTTGGTCTGCACCATCTCTGACGATCAACTCGAATTGCTAACTTAAACCATGACGCAAACTTATAACGCTGATGCCATTGAGGTACTCACCGGGCTTGAGCCGGTTCGCCGCCGTCCGGGGATGTATACCGATACCACTCGCCCTAACCATTTGGGGCAAGAAGTTATTGATAACAGTGTCGATGAAGCACTGGCGGGTCACGCAAAACGCGTGGATGTAATCTTACATGCTGACCAGTCGTTAGAAGTGATTGACGATGGGCGCGGGATGCCGGTGGATATTCACCCGGAAGAGGGTGTACCGGCGGTTGAACTGATTCTTTGCCGTCTGCATGCAGGCGGTAAATTCTCTAACAAAAATTACCAGTTCTCTGGCGGCCTGCATGGCGTGGGGATTTCGGTGGTTAACGCCCTGTCGAAGCGCGTAGAAGTTAACGTGCGCCGCGATGGTCAGGTTTATAACATCGCCTTTGAAAATGGCGAAAAGGTGCAGGATTTACAGGTTGTCGGCACTTGCGGTAAACGCAATACTGGTACCAGCGTGCACTTCTGGCCGGATGAAACCTTCTTTGACAGCCCGCGATTTTCTGTTTCACGCCTGACGCATGTGCTGAAAGCCAAAGCGGTACTGTGCCCCGGCGTTGAGATTACCTTTAAAGATGAGATCAACAACACCGAACAGCGCTGGTGCTATCAGGACGGTCTGAATGATTACCTGGCGGAAGCGGTAAACGGTTTACCGACGCTGCCAGAAAAACCGTTTATCGGTAATTTCGCTGGCGATACTGAAGCTGTGGACTGGGCGCTACTGTGGCTGCCGGAAGGCGGTGAACTGCTGACCGAAAGCTACGTCAACCTGATCCCAACGATGCAGGGCGGTACCCATGTTAATGGCCTGCGTCAGGGCCTGTTGGACGCGATGCGTGAGTTCTGTGAATATCGCAACATTCTGCCGCGCGGCGTGAAGCTGTCGGCGGAAGATATCTGGGATCGCTGCGCCTATGTGCTGTCAGTAAAAATGCAGGATCGCAGTTTGCCGGGCAGACCAAAGAGCGTCTCTCTTCGCGTCAGTGTGCGGCATTCGTTTCGGGCGTGGTGAAAGATGCCTTCATCCTGTGGCTGAACCAGAACGTTCAGGCGGCGGAGCTGCTGGCGGAGATGGCGATTTCCAGCGCCCAGCGTCGTATGCGTGCGGCTAAAAAAGTGGTGCGTAAAAAGCTGACCAGCGGCCCGGCGCTGCCTGGCAAACTGGCTGACTGTACCGCGCAGGATCTTAACCGTACCGAACTGTTCCTTGTGGAAGGTGACTCTGCAGGCGGATCTGCCAAGCAGGCGCGCGATCGCGAATATCAGGCGATCATGCCACTGAAAGGTAAGATCCTTAACACCTGGGAAGTTTCTTCCGACGAAGTGCTGGCCTCGCAGGAAGTGCATGATATTTCGGTAGCGATCGGTATCGATCCTGACAGCGACGATTTGAGCCAGCTTCGTTACGGCAAAATCTGTATCCTCGCGGATGCTGACTCCGATGGTCTGCACATTGCCACGCTGCTCTGCGCTTTGTTCGTAAAACACTTCCGCGCGTTGGTGAAACACGGTCACGTTTACGTCGCACTGCCACCGCTCTACCGTATTGATCTCGGGAAAGAGGTTTATTACGCGCTGACGGAAGAAGAGAAAGAAGGCGTACTTGAGCAATTAAAACGCAAGAAAGGCAAGCCGAACGTCCAGCGTTTTAAAGGTCTCGGGGAAATGAACCCGATGCAATTGCGCGAAACCACGCTTGATCCGAACACTCGCCGTCTGGTGCAGTTGACTATCGATGATGAAGACGATCAGCGTACTGACGCGATGATGGATATGCTGCTGGCGAAGAAACGCTCGGAAGATCGCCGCAACTGGTTGCAAGAGAAAGGCGACATGGCGGAGATTGAGGTTTAAAGGAAAGAACATTGCCCGGTCAGGATGGCCGGGCAAACAAGGCAGGATTAAATCCCTGGCTGCAGAATACGGATATTCATCTCCAGCACGTCGCCTTTTACGGCTTCGCTATACGCCTTCATGTGCGGGGTTTGCAGATGCGCTTCAAGGTGCGCGATGCTTTCCCACTGCTCAATCATCACGATAGAATCCGGTGCCATAGACTGGAAACTCACGCCAGCAGCGCAATCCACCATTGGCGCATAGCGTGGCAACCTTCTTCTTTCAGTACGGTTGGAACGATTTTAGCAAACTGATCCAATACCGCCTGACGGTGATGTTGACCAGGACGAGTACGGATTTCTGCGATTACGGTAAGCATGGTTAACTCCTTCTAAAGCCTGAGCTCTAGTTAACCAAAAATTTCCACAAGATGCTTGCGATATTCTTCAGTATAGCGGGGAACATCAGGCATTTTTATCACGTCATTAGCGATAAATGTCGCAGCGGTTCCATGCCAAGGAATTGGTTTGCTTTATGGAACGGCAGATACACACCGTCGACGCCAACGCCGTGGAAGAATTGATCTTTTTCGGTGAAGGCTTCCATTGGTGCGTTCCAGGTCAGAGAAAGCATATATTTTTTGCCCTGTACCAGGCCGCCGGAACCGTATTTTTTTGACGGATCTTTGCGGGTACGGCCATCGCTGGCATACAGCGTTCCATGACCTTCGGTGAATACATCATCAATATATTTTTTCACTGTCCACGGCGCGCCCATCCACCAGCCTGGCATCTGCCAGATCACCACATCAGCCCAGAGAAAGTTTTGTACTTCCGCTTTGACATCGTAGTCGCTGTCGGCACGAACGATGCGGACATCATGCCCGAGGTCGCGCAGTGTGCCATCCGCGACTTCGGTCAGGGTGTCGTTCAGTTGACCATTGGAGTGGGCGAATTTTTTCGCGCCGTTGATAATCAGGATGTTGCTCATTTTTTAACCTCAAGGTGAGACGTTTGCCGACTATAGTACGTCACAGAGCGGTACGGTGAAATTAGCAAAATGTGCAAAGTCTTTTGCGAATTTAGCAAAAGTCTGATCTTGCTCTGACTCACCGATGCAGGATAAATATTTTCTGAAAATGACAATACTGAAATCAACTTCCCATAAGTTCCCACAGGAGAGATGTATTATGCAAATGATACAGGAGCTTTTCGGAAAAAATAATCATGGAGAATATATATGTCAAATATCATATACTTATCAATTAAAGGGAAAACACAAGGTTTGATCTCTGAGGCTGTGGTTCGTATGCATCTATTGGTAATAAATATCAAATAAATCATGTGGATGAAATTTTTGTTTTGCAGTTCGACCATTCTTTAAGTCGAGAATATAATGTAGTGCATCACCCCATAAAATTTTACAAGCCAATAGATAAATCCTCCCCTTTATTAAATGCTGCTCTTTCTGAAAATGAAGAGTTATCAGCTATATTTAATTTTTATAGAATTAATTCTGGCGGTTGTATTGAAAGGTTTTACACAATTGAATTGCAAGGGGCACATTTATCGAATATTCTGACTTGTTATCCACACTCAATTACACATGCGGGTAATCAACCGGAAGAGGTATTGTTCTTAATTATAAAAATATAACATGGAAGCACCATATCGCGAGTAGGAATCATATAGTTGTTGGGAAGAAATGGTTTTTTTAAATATGAAAAGCGATCTCACTATAAAAAATAGCTATTGTACAATTCCACAAACTAAGTTCCGTAAATGGGATGAAATGGACGTTTTACTCTGGAAGTTAGGAAAAAATGATTCGCGTTGCCGTTCGGGAGTATATTATTTAAATGCTTATAAAGATGCATATGTACAATATAATAGGGACAAAATAATTAAACATGCATATGCCGCTGGGATTCGTCCAGAGTTACTGGGCGGTGTGGCCTGGATTGAGTCAGGAGGTATGCCTGAAAATTATAAGTTTCAGATATATGAAACAAAAAGAATGATTGGATTGTTAGATATGCCTGAAAATAAAACATCATTTGGCTCAATGGGTATACAAATACGAACCGCAGCGATTACTCTAGGTCTTGACCCTTCAGAATTAACTACCAGAAATCAGTTAGAGTTAGCGACATGCCTAATGGAAGATGATTTTACGTTTCAAATTGCTGCTACTCATTTAAGAGATCTTGCCCTTTTTGATTATCCCTCTTCGGCAACACTGTATATGACGAATGAGCAGTATATTATGGCTGGTATTAGATATAATCGTGGTGTTGAACGAGATTTGGGGTTTTTTATTTATTTTAATTAATAATTTGCCTGCGCGTGATACAGATGATTATAAATTCATCTCTTATGGTATGAGGTTGTTAGAGATTAGAGAATATATCAAAAAATTGATTAATGAGTAATCAGACATGTTAAAAAAACAACTACTAATCAATATTTGAAGCATTATTATACATAATGTTTACTTATTGGTTAATAGATGCTTTTTTTGCTTTTCAATAAGTATGACTGGATGCTTGACTCGGGAGGCAATATTTGCAGTATACCTTCCGTTTCAGGCGAAGATCGTATATTGCAAGCAATGATTGCAGCATTTTTTCTTCTTACGCCACTTATTATTCTTATCTTAAGAAAACTCTTTATGCGGGAAATGTTCGAGTTTTGGGTATATGTATTCTCGCTCGGTTATTTGTCTGGTTTGTGGTTGGTGGCTTTTTTGGGGACGGTTTATATTTTGCTATTAGTAAAATCTATGAGAGTCGTTTTAACGGCTCTCATAGACAGAGAAGTTACCAGCTTACCTTCGCCTCAAATCCACCTTGTTCCGCATTCCCAAATTCAACATTCATGCCATGCAATTTGGCGATTCGCTGGACAATCGATAGCCCAAGCCCGCTGCCGGTAGCGGTTTGTCCGGGTGGGCGATAGAAGCGTTCGCCAATTCGCGCCAGTGCCTCTGGTGTCACACCGGGGCCGTTATCCCTCACGATGAAATTATCAGCATTCAGCGTGACGTCTACCACGCTGCCCTGTGGACTGTAGCGCACGGCGTTATCCAGTAAATTTCGCACCAACAAACTTAGCAATAGCGGTTGTCCGGTGCGTTTGATGCCGTGGGCATTGAGTGTCAGTCGCACGTCAATTTTCGCCTGCTGCGCCGTGTGGTAAATATCCATCACCGACGATTGCAGGAGATCTTCAAGCGGGATCTCCGCGACGTCCTGAAGGTTATCCAGTGAGTCCAGCGCGATAGAGTGAGCAGTTGATCAACCAGACGAGTAGCGCGATCGATCCCGTAATGTAATTGAAGCAGCGCTTTTTTCCGCGCCTGCGGATCATCGTCAGAGAGCTGCGCAACTTCGGTTTGCACTTTCAGCGCCGTTAACGGGCTACGAAGTTCGTGAGCTGCGTCGGAGGTAAAGCGTCGTTCACGAACCATCATCGCATGTGTGCGGGCGAACAGTTGATTTAGCGACTCAACCAACGGACGCACTTCGCTGGGTACGCCAGTCGCGTTTAGTGGTTTTTCCGAGTCAGGGTCACGCATACGCAGCGCCAGCGCCAGTTTGTTCAGCGGCGCGAGTTCACGACCCAATAGTACCATCATGATGATTAACATAATCGGCAGTGCGACCAGCCACGGGATCAATTGCCCGGCAACAATCGCCAGCGCCATGTCTTCACGGTATTCCCATTCCTGACCAACAACGATGCGATATTTGCCATCAGGTGAGGTCATCCAGACAAAACGCCATTGATCTTTATCGCCCACCAGTTGCCCGTCAGCAAAACCTTCCCGTTGATAGCTATAGAATATCTTCTCCGTTATCGCCATCGTTAAGGACCATTCTGCCGTCGTGGGTAAAGATGGCAAAGGTCAGCGCATCGTCATCAACATGACCGTGTTTTAATTTATTTGGCGTCTGTGCCATGCGATCCGCCGCGTTGATTTCGTTGAGATCGAGCGTACTTAACCGCTTGGCAAACAGCATCAGTTGGGTGTCGAACAATTCATCGACGTTATCCGTTGTTTGTTTCCAGGCGACAAAGCTGGAAAGCAGCCAGGTCACCGAGGCCAGAATTAAAAAGATTAGCGTCAGCCTGACGCGCAGACTAAGACGTTGGGTAAATTTCATTTCTCACCTAATGTGTAGCCAATACCATGCACGGTACGAATAAAATCACTACCGAGTTTGCGTCGCAGATGATGCACATGCACTTCAACGGCATTACTGGTGACCTCTTCGTCCCAGGTATACAGTTTCTCTTCAATCAGTTTGCGCGGCAGTACCCGACCAGCGTTACGCATCAGTAATTCCAGCAGGGCAAATTCTTTTGGTTTCAGTGTTAAGGGTTCGCCAGCCAGCGTGGCGATACGTTTGCCGGGGTCGAGCATGACGTTACCGTGGCGCAGCTCGTTGCTGGCCTGGCCGTTGGTTCGGCGCATCAGAGCTTCCAGCCTGGCGGCGACTTCTATCAACGCAAAAGGTTTACACAGATAATCGTCAGCTCCCAGACGCAGCCCTTCTACACGTTCCTCCAGCGCATCGCGCGCGGTCAGGATCAGTACCGGCTCACGCTGACCTTTTTCTCGCCATTCGCGCAAAATATCGCGACCATCCATGCCTGGTAAGGTTAAATCCAGGATCACCGCATCATAAGGTGCGCTATAAAGCGCCTCTTTTCCCTGACGACCTTGTGTAAACCAGTCGACGCTAAAACCCATTTTACTAAGGCCCGTTTTGATGCCGTCGCCAATCAGCATGTCATCTTCTATCAGTAAAATTCGCATTTTTTCATCCCTGCGATAACCGTATTTGCTGCCAGTAAACCGTGTTGTAACGCGCTCTGTACAGCACTAAATTTTATTTTTTTCCCTTAAGAAGTTGTTAAGGACTATCTTGTTAAATGCTCGGAAACAGACATTAAAGGGAGTAATAAACATGAAAAAATTCGCAGCAGTAATCGCAGTAATGGCCCTGTGCAGCGCACCGGTGATGGCAGCAGAGCAGGGCGGTTTTTCTGGCCCATCGGCAACGCAAAGTCAGGCCGGAGGATTCCAGGGGCCGAACGGCAGCGTAACGACTGTAGAAAGCGCAAAATCCCTGCGTGACGACACCTGGGTAACCCTGCGCGGCAATATCGTTGAACGCATCTCTGACGATCTCTACGTGTTCAAAGATGCCAGCGGTACTATCAATGTTGATATCGACCACAAACGCTGGAACGGCGTGACGGTGACGCCGAAAGATACGGTTGAGATTCAGGGTGAAGTCGATAAAGACTGGAATTCTGTTGAAATTGACGTCAAACAGATCCGCAAAGTAAATCCGTAATTGTTACCGCTCCCGGGACGCGTTCCCGGGAATAATTTCGCAGGGAGGCAAAATGACAAACCTGACACTGGATGTAAACATTATCGATTTCCCATCAATCCCTGTGGCGATGTTGCCGCACCGCTGTAGCCCTGAGTTGCTCAACTACAGCGTGGCGAAATTTATCATGTGGCGTAAAGAGACGGGGCTTTCTCCTGTTAACCAAAGCCAGACTTTTGGCGTCGCCTGGGACGACCCTGCCACCACCGCACCGGAAGCGTTTCGCTTTGATATCTGCGGCAGCGTTAGCGAACCGATTCCCGATAATCGTTATGGCGTGAGTAATGGTGAACTTACCGGTGGACGTTATGCCGTGGCCCGCCACGTTGGCGAGCTGGACGATATTTCACATACGGTATGGGGCATCATTCGCCACTGGCTGCCTGCTAGCGGCGAGAAAATGCGTAAAGCACCGATTCTGTTTCACTACACCAATCTTGCCGAAGGGGTGACAGAGCAGCGACTGGAAACGGATGTTTATGTGCCGTTGGCGTGATGCCTGACTCCAGCTTCCCTTATAAATTCCTGCTTCAAACTGGCGCTACTAATGCGCCACTTTCTTATATGGTCAATCACTTTCCTTAAAGAATACGTTTTGTGTGGTCACTATCTCCGTACATCTAACTAACCTTTTAGGTGCTTTTTCATTGCTGTAATTAACCTTTTAGGTTATAACTAAAGTAACAGGGAGGCGGGGGTTATGGAAAAACGCACACCACATACACGTTTGAGTCAGGTTAAAAAACTTGTCAATACCGGGCAAGTTCGTACAACACGTAGTGCACTGTTAAATGCAGATGAGTTAGGTTTGGATTTTGATGGTATGTGTAATGTTATCATTGGATTATCAGAGAGCGACTTTTATAAAAGCATGACCACCTACTCTGATCATACTATCTGGCAGGATGTTTACAGACCCAGCTTGTTACAGGCCAGGTTTATCTTAAAATTACGGTAATTCATGACGTACTGATCGTCTCGTTTAAGGAGAAGTAATATGAAATGTCCGGTTTGCCACCAGGGAGAAATGGTTTCTGGCATTAAAGATATTCCATACACCTTCCGTGGACGAAAAACAGTATTGAAAGGTATCCACGGTTTATATTGTGTCCATTGCGAAGAGAGCATCATGAATAAAGAAGAGTCAGATGCTTTCATGGCGCAAGTAAAGGCATTTCGGGCTTCGGTGAATGCCGAAACAGTGGCACCTGAATTTATAGTGAAGGTTCGAAAAAAGCTCTCTCTTACCCAAAAAGAGGCAAGCGAAATTTTTGGGGGAGGTGTAAATGCGTTTTCGCGTTACGAAAAAGGCAATGCCCAACCTCATCCTTCCACAATCAAACTTTACGTGTTCTGGATAAGCATCCAGAACTATTGAATGAAATCCGTTAATTAATGGAAAAGCGGGGGCAACTCGCTTTTTTCTTTACCGGAGTGTGAGCCAAATCACTCGCGATAAGTTTGAGCGAACAATGCCACAGGCGTATTGTTGTTGGGCTTATAATTTCTCCGGTAAGGAATACCATGTATACGCGAAATTTATTATGGCTGGTCAGCCTGGTAAGTGCGGCTCCTCTCTACGCTGCTGACGTTCCCGCCAACACACCGCTCGCCCCGCAACAAGTCTTTCGTTACAACAATCATAGCGACCCAGGTACGCTCGACCCGCAAAAGGTGGAGGAGAATACTGCCGCGCAGATTGTGCTGGATCTGTTTGAAGGTCTGGTATGGATGGACGGTGAAGGCCAGGTGCAGCCCGCTCAGGCTGAACGCTGGGAGATACTGGACGGCGGCAAGCGCTATATTTTCCATCTGCGTAGCGGTTTGCAGTGGTCCGACGGTCAGCTCTGACGGCAGAGGATTTTGTCCTCGGCTGGCAGCGCGCGGTTGACCCGAAAACGGCAAGCCCTTTTGCTGGCTATCTGGCACAGGCGCACATTAACAATGCCGCAGCTATTGTTGCGGGTAAAGCAGATGTTACATCGCTGGGTGTCAAAGCGACGGATGATCGTACTCTTGAAGTTACGCTTGAGCAGCCGGTTCCTTGGTTCACGACGATGCTCGCCTGGCCGACGCTGTTCCCGGTTCCTCATCATGTCATCGCTAAACATGGCGATAGCTGGAGTAAGCCAGAGAACATGGTTTACAACGGTGCCTTTGTGCTTGATCAGTGGGTAGTTAACGAAAAGATTACTGCACGCAAAAATCCAAAGTACCGCGATGCGCAACATACAGTATTGCAACAGGTTGAGTATCTGGCGCTAGATAATTCGGTCACCGGCTATAACCGCTATCGCGCGGGAGAGGTCGATCTCACCTGGTTCCGGCGCAGCAAATTCCCGCCATTGAAAAATCACTGCCTGGCGAGCTACGAATTATTCCGCGTCTGAACAGCGAATATTACAACTTCAACCTTGAGAAACCGCCATTTAACGATGTGCGAGTGCGTCGGGCGCTATATCTTACGGTTGATCGACAGCTTATTGCGCAAAAGGTACTGGGGTTGAGAACGCCCGCAACCACGCTGACGCCGCCAGAGGTAAAAGGCTTTAGCGCGACGACGTTCGATGAACTGCAAAAGCCAATGAGTGAGCGCGTCGCGATGGCAAAAGCCTTGCTGAAACAGGCGGGATACGACGCCTCTCATCCGCTACGCTTTGAGCTGTTCTACAACAAGTACGATCTGCATGAAAAGACCGCGATAGCGTTGTCTTCCGAATGGAAAAAATGGCTGGGTGCACAGGTGACGCTGCGCACAATGGAGTGGAAAACCTATCTTGATGCCCGACGAGCCGGTGATTTCATGCTGTCTCGGCAGTCGTGGGATGCGACGTACAATGATGCTTCCAGCTTCCTGAACACGCTCAAAAGCGATAGTGAAGAAAACGTCGGTCACTGGAAAAATGCGCAGTATGACGCCTTACTAAACCAGGCCACGCAGATCACTGATGCGACAAAGCGTAATGCGTTGTATCAGCAGGCAGAAGTGATCATCAACCAACAGGCACCGCTGATTCCTATCTACTATCAGCCGTTAATCAAACTGCTTAAACCCTACGTTGGCGGTTTTCCGCTGCATAATCCCCAGGATTATGTCTACAGCAAAGAGTTGTATATCAAGGCACATTGATGCCTTTATCGCCGTCGGAGCACGTCCGGCGGCGCTATTCACGCTGATCTCCTGTGACTCGACGCGGCAGATAATGTAGTATCTCCGGCAATATTGCCCCTTTGAAGGCTGGCGAATAAGTTGAGGAATCAGAATTAATGAGCGATATGGCAGAGCGCCTTGCGCTACATGAATTTACGGAAAACGCCTACTTAAACTACTCCATGTACGTGATCATGGACCGTGCGTTGCCGTTTATTGGTGATGGTCTGAAACCTGTTCAGCGCCGCATTGTGTATGCGATGTCTGAACTGGGCCTGAATGCCAGCGCCAAATTTAAAAAATCGGCCGTACCGTCGGTGACGTACTGGGTAAATACCATCCGCACGGCGATAGCGCCTGTTATGAAGCGATGGTCCTGATGGCGCAACCGTTCTCTTACCGTTATCCGCTGGTTGATGGTCAGGGGAACTGGGGCGCGCCGGACGATCCGAAATCGTTCGCGGCAATGCGTTACACCGAATCCCGGTTGTCGAAATATTCCGAGCTGCTATTGAGCGAGCTGGGGCAGGGGACGCTGACTGGGTGCCAAACTTCGACGGCACTTTGCAGGAGCCGAAAATGCTACCTGCCCGTCTGCCAAACATTTTGCTTAACGGCACCACCGGTATTGCCGTCGGCATGGCGACCGATATTCCACCGCATAACCTGCGTGAAGTGGCTCAGGCGGCAATCGCATTAATCGACCAGCCGAAAACCACGCTCGATCAGCTGCTGGATATCGTGCAGGGGCCGGATTATCCGACTGAAGCGGAAATTATCACTTCGCGCGCCGAGATCCGTAAAATCTACGAGAACGGACGTGGTTCAGTGCGTATGCGCGCGGTGTGGAAGAAAGAAGATGGCGCGGTGGTTATCAGCGCATTGCCGCATCAGGTTTCAGGTGCGCGCGTACTGGAGCAAATTGCTGCGCAAATGCGCAACAAAAAGCTGCCGATGGTTGACGATCTGCGCGATGAATCTGACCACGAGAACCCGACCCGTCTGGTGATTGTGCCGCGTTCCAACCGCGTGGATATGGATCAGGTGATGAACCACCTCTTCGCTACCACCGATCTGGAAAAGAGCTATCGTATTAACCTTAATATGATCGGTCTGGATGGTCGTCCGGCGGTGAAAAACCTGCTGGAAATCCTCTCCGAATGGCTGGTGTTCCGCCGCGATACCGTGCGCCGCCGACTGAACTATCGTCTGGAGAAAGTCCTCAAGCGCCTGCATATCCTCGAAGGTTTGCTGGTGGCGTTTCTCAATATCGACGAAGTGATTGAGATCATTCGTAATGAAGATGAACCGAAACCGGCGCTGATGTCGCGGTTTGGCCTTACGGAAACCCAGGCGGAAGCGATCCTCGAACTGAAACTGCGTCATCTTGCCAAACTGGAAGAGATGAAGATTCGCGGTGAGCAGAGTGAACTGGAAAAAGAGCGCGACCAGTTGCAGGGCATTTTGGCTTCCGAGCGTAAAATGAATAACCTGCTGAAGAAAGAACTGCAGGCAGACGCGCAAGCCTACGGTGACGATCGTCGTTCGCCGTTGCAGGAAGCGAAGAAGCGAAAGCGATGAGCGAGCACGACATGCTGCCGTCTGAACCTGTCACCATTGTGCTGTCGCAGATGGGCTGGGTACGCAGCGCTAAAGGCCATGATATCGACGCGCCGGGCCTGAATTATAAAGCGGGTGATAGCTTCAAAGCGGCGGTGAAAGGTAAGAGCAACCAACCGGTAGTGTTTGTTGATTCCACCGGTCGTAGCTATGCCATTGACCCGATTACGCTGCCGTCGGCGCGTGGTCAGGGCGAGCCGCTCACCGGCAAATTAACGTTGCCGCCTGGGGCGACCGTTGACCATATGCTGATGGAAAGCGACGATCAGAAACTGCTGATGGCTTCCGATGCGGGTTACGGTTTCGTCTGCACCTTTAACGATCTGGTGGCGCGTAACCGTGCAGGTAAGGCTTTGATCACTTTACCGGAAAATGCCCATGTTATGCCGCCGGTGGTGATTGAAGATGCTTCCGATATGCTGCTGGCAATCACTCAGGCAGGCCGTATGTTGATGTTCCCGGTAAGTGATCTGCCGCAGCTGTCGAAGGGCAAAGGCAACAAGATTATCAACATTCCATCGGCAGAAGCCGCGCGTGGAGAAGATGGTCTGGCGCAATTGTACGTTCTGCCGCCGCAAAGCACGCTGACCATTCATGTTGGGAAACGCAAAATTAAACTGCGCCCGGAAGAGTTACAGAAAGTCACTGGCGAACGTGGACGCCGCGGTACGTTGATGCGCGGTTTGCAGCGTATCGATCGTGTTGAGATCGACTCTCCTCGCCGTGCCAGCAGCGGTGATAGCGAAGAGTAATATGCCGGGGAGGGCGCTGTTTCCTCCCGCTTGCAAGGAACGCCGGATGAAACGTTAAGTCGTCATCCGGCAGCGTATTCAACCCCCGGAAACGATAAAAATTCCCTTGAAACCGTTGTTTATTCATGCGTTGCGATTAACAATACGCTTTTCCAGAGAGCGGCTTTTAACAATGCCCTAACCTGATTTCAGGTGACGTACAATGCCAGTCTCTCAGACCTTCAGAGGGTGTTATGCTATATATCTTTCGTCTTATTATTACCGTGATTTACAGCATCTTAGTCTGTGTATTCGGCTCCATTTACTGCCTTTTCAGCCCGCGTAACCCGAAACATGTGGCCACCTTTGGGCATATGTTTGGTCGTCTTGCGCCGCTGTTCGGCCTGAAAGTTGAGTGCCGCAAACCTGCAGATGCTGAAAGCTACGGCAATGCTATCTATATCGCTAACCACCAGAACAACTATGACATGGTGACAGCATCGAACATTGTGCAACCGCCGACGGTGACGGTAGGTAAAAAGAGCTTGCTGTGGATCCCCTTCTTCGGCAGTTGTACTGGTTAACCGGCAACTTATTGATCGACAGAAACAATCGCACTAAAGCTCACGGCACTATTGCGGAAGTAGTGAATCATTTCAAAAAACGCCGTATTTCCATTTGGATGTTCCCGGAAGGAACCCGCAGTCGTGGTCGCGGCCTGCTACCGTTCAAGACTGGAGCATTTCACGCGGCAATTGCGGCGGGCGTCCCGATTATTCCCGTGTGCGTCTCTACAACTTCGAATAAGATTAATCTTAATCGACTGCACAACGGTCTGGTGATTGTCGAAATGCTGCCGCCAATTGACGTCAGTCAGTATGGCAAAGATCAGGTTCGTGAGCTGGCTGCCCATTGTCGTTCGATAATGGAACAAAAAATCGCCGAGCTCGATAAAGAAGTCGCAGAGCGCGAAGCCGCCGGAAAAGTTTAAGTCGGCAATCTGTATTTTTGCGGGGAACACTTTCCTGCACGGTATTACTTTAGCCAGTTTTACATGGAGCAAATATGTCACTCAGTCGGCGTCAGTTCATTCAGGCATCGGGGATTGCACTTTGTGCAGGCGCTGTTCCCCTGAAGGCCAGCGCAGCCGGGCAACAGCAACCGCTACCCGTTCCGCCGCTGCTTGAATCTCGCCGTGGGCAACCGCTGTTTATGACTGTACAACGTGCGCACTGGTCATTTACGCCAGGGACACGCGCGTCGGTCTGGGGAATCAATGGTCGTTACCTGGGGCCGACTATCCGCGTCTGGAAGGGCGACGATGTTAAGCTTATTTACAGCAACCGCCTGACAGAAAATGTCTCAATGACGGTGGCCGGGCTACAGGTACCAGGCCCGCTGATGGGCGGTCCGGCACGGATGATGTCGCCAAACGCTGACTGGGCACCCGACTGCCCATTCGCCAGAACGCAGCTACTCTGTGGTATCACGCCAATACTCCCAACCGCACGGCTCAGCAGGTCTATAACGGCCTTGCCGGAATGTGGCTGGTGGAAGATGAAGTCAGCAAGTCGCTGCCTATCCCCAACCATTATGGTGTGGATGATTTTCCGGTCATTATCCAGGATAAACGGCTGGATAACTTTGGTACGCCAGAATACAACGAACCGGGAAGCGGCGGCTTTGTTGGTGATACGCTGCTGGTTAACGGTGTACAAAGCCCGTACGTTGAAGTCTCGCGTGGCTGGGTGCGCTTGCGACTGCTGAACGCGTCGAACTCTCGTCGCTATCAACTACAGATGAACGATGGTCGCCCGTTACATGTGATTTCTGGCGATCAGGGATTCCTGCCTGCTCCTGTATCGGTGAAGCAACTTTCGCTGGCACCGGGCGAGCGCCGCGAGATTCTGGTGGATATGAGCAACGGCGATGAAGTGTCGATCACCTGTGGCGAAGCGGCGAGCATTGTTGATCGTATTCGTGGCTTCTTTGAGCCATCCAGTATTCTGGTTTCTACCCTGGTGCTAACGCTGCGCCCAACCGGCCTTCTGCCGCTGGTCACAGACAGTCTTCCGATGCGCTTGCTGCCAACTGAAATCATGCTGGTTCGCCAATTCGCAGTCGCGATATCAGTCTGGGTGATGACCCGGGTATTAATGGACAGCTGTGGGACGTCAACCGTATTGATGTCACCGCGCAGCAAGGAACGTGGGAACGCTGGACGGTACGCGCGGACGAGCCGCAAGCGTTCCATATTGAAGGCGTAATGTTCCAGATCCGTAACGTGAATGGCGCGATGCCGTTCCCGGAAGACAGAGGCTGGAAAGATACCGTTTGGGTTGACGGACAAGTGGAGCTGCTTGTTTATTTCGGTCAGCCTTCCTGGGCGCACTTCCCGTTCTACTTCAACAGTCAGACGCTGGAAATGGCGGACCGTGGCTCGATTGGGCAACTGTTAGTCAATCCGGTACCGTAATCTTCATACTCGCCCGAGGAGGGCGAGTATGGAATACTTTTCGATTTCTCTTTCGTTCCGGCTTATAATCCCCGGCCTTTGATTATTTTTTTATCATTTCTGGAAGCAAAATGAGCTCTATCTCCCTGATCCAACCGGATCGCGACCTGTTCTCCTGGCCGCAGTACTGGGCCGCCTGTTTTGGACCGGCACCGTTTTTGCCGATGTCTCGTGAAGAGATGGATCAACTTGGCTGGGATAGCTGCGACATCATTTTGGTTACTGGCGACGCGTATGTCGATCACCCAAGCTTCGGGATGGCGATTTGCGGTCGTATGCTGGAAGCACAGGGCTTTCGCGTCGGGATCATCGCCCAGCCAGACTGGAGCAGCAAAGACGATTTCATGCGTCTGGGTAAACCGAATCTTGTTTTTCGGTGTTACTGCTGGCAACATGGATCGATGATCAACCGTTATACCGCCGATCGCCGTTTACGTCATGACGATGCCTACACGCCGGATAACGTCGCGGGTAAGCGCCCGGATCGCGCCACACTGGTTTATACCCAGCGTTGTAAAGAGGCGTGGAAAGATGTACCGGTGATCCTCGGCGGTATTGAGGCCAGCCTGCGCCGTACCGCGCATTATGATTACTGGTCGGATACCGTGCGCCGTTCGGTGTTGGTGGATTCCAAAGCTGACATGCTGATGTTCGGTAACGGCGAGCGTCCGCTGGTGGAAGTGGCGCACCGTCTGGCGATGGGCGAGCCGATTAGTGAAATCCGCGATGTGCGTAATACCGCGATTATCGTAAAAGAGGCGTTGCCTGGCTGGAGCGGTGTGGATTCCACCCGTCTTGATACCCCAGGGAAAATCGACCCAATCCCGCATCCGTATGGCGAAGATTTGCCGTGCGCGGATAACAAACCGGTAGCTCCGAAAAAGCAGGAAGCCAAAGCCGTAACCGTGCAGCCACCGCGCCCGAAACCGTGGGAAAAAACCTACGTGTTGCTGCCTTCTTTCGAGAAAGTGAAGGGCGATAAAGTGCTGTACGCCCATGCTTCGCGTATTCTGCACCACGAAACCAACCCAGGCTGTGCCCGCGCATTGATGCAAAAACACGGCGACCGCTATGTGTGGATCAACCCGCCTGCTATTCCGCTTTCTACCGAAGAGATGGACAGCGTTTTTGCGCTGCCATACAAGCGCGTGCACATCCGGCCTATGGCAATGCCCGTATTCCGGCTTACGAAATGATCCGTTTTTCGGTCAACATTATGCGTGGCTGCTTTGGCGGCTGCTCTTTCTGTTCTATCACCGAGCACGAAGGGCGCATTATTCAGAGCCGTTCCGAAGATTCGATCATTAATGAGATCGAAGCGATCCGCGACACCGTTCCAGGTTTTACGGGCGTGATTTCCGATCTTGGTGGGCCAACTGCAACATGTATATGTTGCGTTGCAAATCGCCACGCGCTGAGCAAACCTGCCGTCGTTTGTCGTGCGTTTATCCGGATATTTGTCCGCATATGGACACTAACCACGAACCGACG
>ENA-OQIG01000433-OQIG01000433.1-human-gut-metagenome-genome-assembly--contig:-NODE-433-length-24467-cov-2.841578_pt1 | contig 24467 bp, 30 predicted proteins | sample MGYA00242576_ERZ504741 | MGnify/ENA primary metagenome ERZ504741 (study PRJEB26092, sample SAMD00036436) | human gut metagenome | host: Homo sapiens | study: EMG produced TPA metagenomics assembly of... | reverse complement strand
TTTCAGTTCAAAAAAGGGCGTGACCAAAGCCACGCCCTTCCATTCTTTTATTTTCTTTATGCCAGAATCGGTTTCAAAGCCTCTGCGAGTTTTTCTTTCTCTGCTTCTGCCTCTGCCAGATCCTTGCCAAGTGTTGTGTAGTATACTTTGATCTTCGGCTCTGTTCCGGACGGGCGGACGATGACGGTTTCACCGTTTACCAGTTTGTAGATCAGAACGTTTGCGGATGGGAGTCCGGTTTCTTCCGGTTTCTCGTAATCGGTTACTTTGACAACAGCGGAACCTGCGATCTCGGTCAGCGGCTCTTTTCGAAGGCCATCCATAATACCGGCCATCTTGTCCATTCCGCTAAGTCCCGGGAACTCGAAGCTGTCTACTTTGTTCAGGTAACGGCCATACTCGGCATAGATCTCTTCCAGTCTCTGTTTCAGGGAGCTTCCGATGCTTCTGTAATAAGCTGCCATCTCGCAGATCAGCATGGAGCCGATGACTGCGTCTTTATCTCTTACATACGGACCGGCCAGGTATCCGTAGCTCTCCTCGAATCCGAAGATGAAGCGGTCTACTTCGCCGTCTGCCTCAAGGTTTGCAATCTGATCGCCGATCCATTTGAATCCGTCAGAACGCTGCGGAGCTCCACGCCGTAGTGCTCGGCAACAGCATCTGCCAGTGGTGTGGATACGATGGATTTTACAGCAACCGGTTTCTCCGGCATGGTGCCTTTCTCGATGCGGCCTGCGCAGATGTAGTCGAGAAGCAGAACGCCGACTTCGTTTCCGGTTACCAGCTCATAGCTTCCATCCGGCGATTCATTCGCGTCATACAACCACGGTCTGCATCCGGGTCGGTAGCCAGCATCAGTCTGCGCCGGTCTCTTTTGCAAGATCCAGTCCCTTTTCCAGTGCTGCAAAGATTTCCGGGTTCGGATAGCTGCAGGTTGTGAAGTATCCGTTCGGGTACTCCTGCTCCGGAACGATGGTAATATCGGTGATGCCGATGTCTTTTAATACGCGCGTAACCGGTACAAGACCAGATCCGTTCAGCGGGCTGTAAACCAGTTTCAGTCCGGCGGTTTTACACAGACCCGGACGAACCTGACGGGATTCGATTGCTTCATACAGGGCATTCTTACAGTCTTCTCCGACAAAACGGATCAGTCCTTCTTCCACGCCCTCTGCGAACGGCATATATTTTACGCCGGTCAGGATATCGGTCTTCTGAATTTCTGCATATACAATTGCAGCAGCATCGTCGGTCATCTGGCATCCGTCCGGACCGTAGGCTTTGTAGCCGTTGTATTTTGCCGGGTTGTGGGATGCAGTTACCATGATACCTGCATTGCAGTTATAGTAACGGGTTGCAAAGGAAAGTGCCGGTACCGGCATCAGTGCATCGTAAATTCTGACTTTGATTCCGTTTGCAGCCAGAACGCCTGCTGCTGTTTTTGCGAATACATCGCTCTTGATACGGCTGTCATAGCTGATGGCTACGGTCTGGTTTCCGCCCTGTGTTTTTACCCAGTTTGCAAGGCCCTGTGTTGCCTGACGTACTACATAGATATTCATACGGTTTGTTCCTGCGCCAAGCACTCCACGAAGTCCTGCGGTTCCGAATTTCAGAGATACTGCAAAACGATCCTTGATCTCCTCATCGTTTCCTTCAATCCGTGCCAGCTCCGGGTTCAGGTCTGCGTCTTCCAGTCAGCTTCCAGCCATCTCTTATACTCTTCCAGATACATATCTTTTTTTCTCCTGTTCTATTCTTTATTTGTAACTATTCAACGCCATGCGAAAGAGAAGAAAATCGTGAATCACGCTTGCATGAATGCGCGGCTTTCTGGAATTTCATATGGCGAGAAGCAACATCGAGATGCAGCGCAAGCGGAATCGAGATGGGGTTCTGAATAGTTACCTTTCTTTTATGTCTCACTCTTATGTCCCCATGTAGCGCCACATAAATGTATGTATAGTCATAATATACCATAACTGTCCCAAAACAGCAATTATTTTTGGTAATTTAAGCAAAATTTTACCGATTCTTTTTCTCTTTTTTCGACTCTGTCAGCTGTTTTCAGACAGAATTAGCTAAAACTCTTTTCGTCCAGCCATATCTTTTTGTCATTCGAAATAATATTATTGTTCCAACTAATTTCTCGCACCAGTGGTGCGAGTTTCTATCATTCCGGCAACTTTCCATTCCGACAAGCTCTGGTAATTATGATATATCTTAGTGGGTTACAAAAGCAGAAATCTGCACTTCTCGCGAAAACGCAAATTTCTGCTTTTGTTATGGTATTTATATTAGTTTTTATTCTTCTCCCGGTCTGTGATTGTAGTCAAATCCACATTTTTCCAAAAATGCCCGCGCGATCACGGTTGCCCCGATCTGATTTGGATGGATTCTGTCCCAGGCAATGTAGGAAGAATGGCGGTATTGGAAGTAATCATTAAAAACAGCCTGCAGATCGATGAAACAGCAGCCATATTTTTCAGCCAGCTCACGGCAGATTGCCCCATATGTATCCATACGTTTTCTCATCCAATCCTCTGCATTTGGTTCCATGTAATATGGGGTCATGAGAAAAACACCTTTTACGTTATCTTTTACGGAAAGAATCATCTTCTCGACGTTGGAACGGTACTCCTCCGGCGATACCTGCTCGTCCGGGATAGCCGGGCTGTCGAACTGTCTCCAGACGTCGTTGATGCCGATGCAGATGGATACCCAGTCCGGTTTTAAGGATACGACATCACGGTCGAAGCGCTGCAGCAGGTCGCGGCTTGTGTTTCCGCTGATACCGGAGTTTGTCACGCGAAGATATATCTCCGGGTAGAATGCTGCGAGCATGTTCTCGACAATTCGAACGTAGCTCTTTCCGACATTTTCAAATAAACCTTCCCCCACCGGCTGTGCACTTTCCATATCTGTTACGGAATCTCCTGCAAATACAATCCGGTCCATGTGTTCAAAAATCATTTTTTTGCCTCCCTTGTTCATCAGTAATAGCTCAAAAACCTTCCAAACATCATTATAATCTTGTAATTTCGACGGTGCAAGGCAGATTTTATAAATTCAAAGCGATTTTAAAGCGATCCGGACAGAAAAAAAATGGCTGCGAAGCACCGTTTTTCAGCACCCCGCAGCCGGGAAATTTCTTTTTTTTGCAGTTGTTCAGAGTCATGCAAAACGGGAGAAACATCGAGACAGGGCTCTGAATCGTCACCATTTTCTATTCAATCCCATCCATATAAGCATTGTAAATCGCCGGGTCAATGTTCTCTTTAATCGACGCATACACGCTCTTCGATGCCTCTCGGATCTCCTCTCTTGTCTGGTCATCGAGTGTCAGAATCTTCGTTCCGCTCTCCTCAATTGTCGCGATCTTGTCGGCGATACGGGCATCGGACTGCTCTCTTGCGTACTCGGTCGCAATCTTTGCGGCCTCTGTCATGATCTCCTGCTCGTCTTCCGGCAGATCCCGGAAGAAATCGTCGTTGACAATCAGGGAAATCAGATGCGGCAGATGGTTCGTTTCCACTACGTAATCCTGCTGCTCATACAGATTATTCGAAACGATGACCTCATACGGGTTCTCCTGCGCATCAATCGTGTGCTGCTGCAGGCCGATGTAAACCTCACTGAAGCTCATCGGCGTCGGGTTGGCACCGATGGCTTTCCAGAATGCCAGATGGTAGCTGTTCTCCATGGTACGGATCTTCTGCCCTTGAAATCCGAAAAGCTGTAAACCGGCTTATTCGTACTCATGACACGAAATCCCTGATCTGCCATACCGAGCAGGTGATAGCCGCCCTCCGTATAAACATTGCTGATCAGATCGTAAAACTCCGGATTATCAATCTTCTCACGGCATTCATCGAGAGAATCAAACACACACGGCAGATCAAACACAGCAAGATCACCCATAAAGGAAACCTGCGGTGCCGTATTCTGTACGACAAACGGAATATCGCCGTCAGCACACGTTTCCAGCAGATCGCGGTCGCCGCCAAGCGTTGAGTTTGCGTAAACCTGAATTTTCATCCTTCCATCGCTCAGCTCTGAAATCTCTTCCGCAAACTTCTCAGCGAAGATCTGCGTTACCGTGTCCTCCGGGCTCGCCGTTGCCAGCGGCCAGGAATAGCGCTGTGTCGTCTCTCCATCGGAAGAGCCGCAGCCGGCAAGCGATGCGCCAAGCGCAATGACAGCAGCAAGTGCCGTCACTTTTCGGAAAAGCTTTTTCTTTTTTGTCATCTTTTTCATCGTCCTTCGCTCCTCCTTATAAAATTCCAATCGAAATCGCCGGAATAAACGTAATCAGCAGCAGTGCCACAAGGAAGAAACCGATCATCGGCATAGCCTTCTTTGCGATCTGCATGACCGGAACCTCGGTCAGGGAGCTTGCCACGAACAGGTTGACGCCGATCGGCGGTGTTACGAAGCCGATCGCCAGGTTGACAACCATGATCACACCAAACTGAATCGGATCCATACCGATTGCCTGTATGATCGGCAGCAGGATCGGGGTCAGAATCAGGATTGCCGGTGTGGTATCCATCACCATTCCCACAATCAGCAGGAATACATTGATGATCAGAAGGATCGCAACCGGGCTGTGGAAGTTGTTCAGGATAAACTCGCTGACCGTCTGCGGTACCTGCATCAGCGTCAGCACACGGGAAAATGCCGTCGATGCCGCCAGAATAAACAGGATCGGGGTGAAGGTACGAATCGCCTCAACCAGAATGGACCAGATGTCGCGGATGCGGATACTCCTGTACACAAAAAGGCTGATGATCAATGCATAGAATACGGAGATAACAGCCGCCTCAGTCGGGGAAGCGACACCGCTGTAGATACAGCCAAGGATGATCACCGGGCTGAGCAGTGCAAAAAAGCTCTCTTTTAAAACGCGAAGCAGGCCTTTGTCATGCAGCACTTTGACTTCTGCATGGATCTTCTCTTTGTCCTCCCCATACCGTTTGCAGTGATAAACGGCATAAACCATCAGCAGCAGACCGATCATCAGACCCGGTACAATTCCGGCAAGGAACAGGTCACTGACCGAAGCGCCGGAAGCCATACCGTACATGATGAACGGAATACTCGGGGGAATGATAACGCCAAGGCCGCCGGCAACTGCCACAATCGCTGTGGAGAATGTCAGATCATAACCAAGAGTAGTCAGAATCGGAATTGTCATGCTTCCGACAGCAGCAACGGTCGCCGGAGCGGAACCGGAAATCGCACCATAAAAAAGGCAGGTGACGATAACAGCGCACGGCATACCTGCGGTGAATTTTCCGAGAAAATAGGCAAAGACATCAAACAGTTTTTTGGAGATGCCTCCCTTAGCCATGATGATACCGGAGAGGACGAACATCGGAACTGCCAGCAGAGGGAAGGAATCGAGTCCTCCGAACATGGCACGGATCAGATATTTGGCTCCTACCGTAAAAGACGGGTCAAACACCGACGGAAGCACAGATGTGATTCCAAGGGTAATCGATACCGGAACAGCGATGACCAGCAATGCAACAAAAATCAGAAATAATACTACGACTGGCATTAGCGTTCCTCCTCATTCGAATTTTTAATCGTATGGATGCGGTTGTCGATACCCGCGTTCAGGGCATTTTCTGTGGAGTTATCTGCTCCGGCATTTGCTCGATGAAGGACTCCGGCGTATTTCGCTCCGGATGCGCCGGGTCGAAAACACTCTCACCGCGTGCCACACGGAACTCGATCATCCACCGCTGCAGAACGCGGAATGCAACCAGCACAAAGGAGACGAGCGGTGCTGCCTGGATAAAGTACATCGGAATTTTGCAGGCCGGGGAAAGCTGGCCGCTTTTAACTGACGACATCATATAGGAAAAAGCAAACGGAATCATATAGATGAAAAAAATCAGTTCAAATGTATGATTCACAATTTTGAAGATGGCTTTTCCTCTCCGCGGGAAAATCGCAACAAACTGCTCAATTTTGATGGAAAGGCATTTCTTGCTGCAGTAGCTGACGCTTAAAAAACCGCACCAGATAAAAATATATCTGGTCAGCTCTTCCGACCACGACAGCGACATGCCAAGAACGTAACGGCAGAAAACCTGAACTCCCATGATCAGCGTCATGGCGATCAGACCGATCACAAGAAGAAATTCTTCGAGGTTTTCATCCAGCCAGTGAAATACTCTCTTCATAAAAGGCATACCTCCGTTAAATTTATAACAGAACAATAATACAAAAGGGACATCGGCATCAACAGCAAAGCTAAAAATACCGGTGTCCCCTAAAGAAAAAACGGTTACATGGCTTTGTGAAGCAGATCCAGAACGGTGCTCAGATCATTCACACCCATCTGACCCGGTGCGGATGCTTTCTTTGCCGCGCCGAAGGTCATGGAAGAGCCAAACACCTCACCGCAAAGACGGCTGATCACGCCGGTGCCTGCCATCGACATGGTGATGATCGGTCTGTCCGCATAATTGGTGGTCATTTCCTCTGTTGCCGCAAGCAGGGTCAGAACGTCTTTCTTATTCTGCGGCATAACAGCGATCTTCGGAATATCTGCGTTCATATCCTGCATTTTGCGCAGTCTGTAGATGATGTCTGCTTTTGCAGGAGTTTTGAAGAAATCATGGTTGGAAGCAACAACCTTTACGCCTGCTGCGTGTGCACCGTCGATGATCTTCTTTACAATGTCATCTCCGGTAAAGATCTCAACATCCACCAGATCCACATATCCGGTCTGTGCTGCTTTGATGTTCAGCTCCGCATAGGCTGTCGGCTCAATCGCTTTTTCACCGCCCTCTTTGGAGGTACGGAATGTCATCAGAAGCGGAATATTGCCGAGTGCTTCGCGGAGGTCTTTTAACACGTCCTCTACCTGTGCAAAGTCGAATACACCTCGAACCAGTCTACACGCATTCTACAACGTCAACCGGAATCGAATGGAAAGTTTTTGCTTCTTCGATGATATCGTTTTTGGTAACGCCTACGATCGGAACGATGATCTTCGGTGCACCGGCACCGATTTCAATATCACGAACTTTTACTGTATTCATGTGTTTTTCCTTCTTTCTTCAATATTAACCCTAACTTTTCTTTTGCAGCTTTTCTTTTTCTACGCCCGGATTCCCTGGTACTTCGTACTCCCGCAATCCTTAACCTCATTTTAGTTGTCCTGCTGTGCAAGTTCAACCATTTTTTTATAGCGAATGTTTACAAACAGTCCAAGCGCAACACCAACTGCGGTCAGAACGATGTTCATGGTCATAACGCCGGACGGCTGCATTTTAGATGCTGCGGTCAGGATGGTGTAGTTGCAAAGAGAAGATGCAATCATAACCAATGCGGTTACGGTTCCTTTGATTTTCGGGAACAGCATATTGCAAACGGAAGTTGCGATCTGAAGCAGTCCGCCTGCGCCTGCCCATCCGATAATGAAAGCACCGGCAATCATCAGCGGTTTGCTCTGTCCCATCAGGACAGCAATCATAGTTACAAGGCAAATGGCCGGGTAAACAACGATGAAACGAACATCTTTGATTTTTCTGGTCAGGAACGCTGTTACGATCAGTGCCAGCATGGTTCCTGCAGAATAATAGGTCTGCATGATGGACGGATCAGCCCAGCTACATTCTCTTTTGCAAAGTTCTGTGCACAGTTCAGCCACAGCTGGAATGTACCGGTGCAGGTGAATCCGATCAGGATCATGGCGATGGATTCGAAGGAGAAATGTGTATGTTTCAGACTGTCGATCAGGCCCTCTTTTTTGCCGGATGCTTTCTGGTCAGCGTCTGGCAGCGGGAACAGGAATACCAGTACAAAAAGTACGATATAAGCGATTCCGCATCCGTAGAATAACGGATTGTAGGAGGTAAGGCCTGCTGCTGTAGAAGTAACAGCTACACCAAGAACAAATGGAAGCAGCATCTGAGCAATTGCGATGAAGAATTTGATTCCCATGGTAGCAACGCCAGGAGCTTTGTAAATAATCTCGGATACTGCCGGGTAAATACCGGTATCCAGGAAGGAGTTTGCGATACCGCCGATAATGGCGCATACGTAAGCGATGGTATAACCACCGTGTGTTCCTGCATTAAATGCAAGGGCAAGGCCGATCAGATAAATTGCATAAGAAGCACTTCCGATTGCGGTGGAAATGCGACGTCCGAGCTTGTCGGACAGAGGACCTGCAAATGGCAGTGCGATCAGACGGCCAAGACCGAGTGCTGCGGAAATTGCGGTAATTGCCATTGCTTCCACTCCCCAAGCTGCTGCCAGAGCCTCTTTGATGACTGCCTGGCCCAGGATGGAGCATCCAACACCGTGGATAAAGTAGTTCAAGTACAGAATTAATGCACTTGGCAGGTATTTCTTGTTCATGGTTTCTCTCCTTTTTAAATAGATTATGTTGAGGTCAAATTGTCTTTTTCCTCTGTTCGGTTCATCCTTTTGTTTTGTCACAAACAACAGATTACCAGTTTCGTGAATGTTAAAAAAATAACATTTGCCTTTATTTTAACAGTGAAAACGTGTACGGTCTAATGCTTTTAAAGGAAAAAACCAATGCATTGAATGCATTGATGTGGTATACTTGAGTTATCATAATAAGAGGAAGCAAAGACTTTCTTACGGAACCATTTTTCAGGAGGAAAATCCACATGACACTGAATCAGATTCTCTATTTCCGAAAGGTTGCCCGGCTGGAAAATTATCACCAGGCAGCAGAGGAACTTTATATTTCCCAGCCATCCCTGAGCCGTTCGATGGCCGCCCTTGAAAGCGAGCTTGGAATCACGCTGTTTGAAAAGAAAGGGCGCGGTGTTGTCCTTACCAATGCCGGCCGCCTTTTTCTGGAGCATGCAGACCGGATCGCGGGCGACTGTGACATTGCGACAGGTAAAATGAAAGAGCTCGCCTCCGGTGGCGGCAAAATCAATATCGGTTATATTTTTCCACTTGCCGGACATTATATTCCGCACAATGTCCGCACCTTTCTGGACAAAGAAGAAAATAAAAACGTTGCCTTTAGTTTCTGGCAGAACATACCCCTGCCATTGCACAGAAGGTGAAATCCGGTGAACTCGATCTTGGGTTTGGCGGCTTTTTAAAGCGCGATGACATGGAGTTTTTTCCGTTGATCCAGCAGCCGCTTGTCATCGTATCCCCGGAACAGCATCCGATTGCCGATGAACCGGAGGTTCCGCTTGTAAAGCTTACCCGTTATCCGGTGATCGGCTACGACCGCGCCTCCTGGATGGGAGCTTATACCGGTCATCTCTACCGAAAATATCAGCTTCATCCGAATATTATCATGGAATGCCCGGATGAATATTCGATTGTGGCACTGGTACGCGAAAACTTCGGCATCGCACTTATGCCGCGAACCGATATTCTGGAACAGGCAGACGGCATCCGTATCCATACGCTGAACGGTCTCGAGATTTATCATCAGACCTTTATGTTCTGGATGAAGAACCGCTACCGGCTTCCGGCTGTCGAACGGTTTACCGAATACATGAAACAGCACGCTGACATTATCGAAGAGTCCGGAAACGATAGCGAAAACGTATCAAAAGTTTATCTGAAAGATATTGTTAATTTTTAGTCGAAAGCGTTATGATGAAATTGTCACAAACAGAGGATTACCGCTCATGTAATGAATAAGGAGAAATTTTCATGAAGAGTGCTTACCCCAAAATTTTTGAGCCAATTACAATCAAACGAACAACGATTAAAAACCGTATTGCAATGACCCCGATGGGAACCAACTACGGTGAGACAAGCGGTGAAATGAGTAACCGTCATATGAACTACTACTCTCTCCGCGCAAAAGGCGGCGTTGGTCTTATTATTCTGGAGAACGCCAACATCGAGTACCCGGTCGGTTCCAACGGAACCAGCCAGATCCGTATCGACCACGACAGCTTTATGCCGCGCTACTATCAGTTAGTCGAAAACCTTCATAAAAACGGTGCTACCGTAGCGATCCAGATCAACCACGCCGGAGCTTCCGCATCTTCCGCAAGAACCGGTATGGAAACCGTTTCTTCTTCCAACATCCCGACAAAAGCCGGCGGAGAAACCCCTCGCCCGATGACAAAAGAAGAAATCATGACAACCGTGAAAAATACGGCGAAGCTGCAAAACGTGTGCAGGCCATCGGCTTTGATGCCATTGAAATCCACTGCGGCCACTCCTACCTGATGAGCCAGTTTATCTCCCCGTATTACAATAAAAGAACCGATGAATTCGGTGGTTCTGTAGAAAACCGCCTGCGCTTCCCGCGTATGGTTCTCGAAGAAGTACGTAAAAACGTCGGACCGTGGTTCCCGATCATCGTCCGTATCTCTGCTGAGGAGCGTGTTCCGGGAGGAAATACTCTGGAAGATACCCTCGAGTACCTCGATACCTGGATGAGTTCGTAGATATGTATGACGTATCCTGCGGCCTCAACCCATCCCTGCAGTATCAGATCGACTCCAACTTCCTGCCGGACGGATGGCGTTCCTACATGGCAAGAGCCGTAAAAAATAAATTCAAAAAACCGGTTATCAATGCCGGTAACTACCGTGACCCGAAGGTCGTTGAAAAAGTTCTGGAAAGCGGCGATGTTGATATCGTCGGCATGGGACGCGGCCTGATCGCTGAGCCGAACTGGGTAAAGAAGGTGGAAAACGGCGAGGAAGATATCCTTCGAAAATGCATCTCCTGTAACGTCGGATGTGCCGGAAATCGTATCGGTGTCAACCGCCCGATCCGCTGTACCGTAAACCCGGCTGTTCCGGAAGGCGATGTTTACAAAGCACTGAAAGTGAACAAAAACTGTAACGTTGTTGTTGTCGGCGCCGGTACTGCCGGTATGGAAGCAGCCTGCACCGCTGCAGAAGTCGGATGCAACGTTTTCGTACTCGAGAAAAACGACCACATCGGCGGTCTTTCCACTTTCATCTCTGATCTTCCAAGCAAGAGCCGTATGAAAGACTTCCCGAAATACCTTGAGGCAAGAGCCGCCAGACTGAAAAACCTGTATATTTTCCTCAACACCGAAGCTACGGTGGATAAGATCAAACAGTTCAAACCGGACATCATTGTAAACTCCACCGGTTCCGTTCCGCTTGTTCCACCGATCAAAGGCCTGAAAGAGAACATCGATGCCGGAAACGTAAATACCATCTTTGGTATGATCAACAATGTAAACGCCGGAAAATATCCGGAAGAAGCCTGTCAGGCAAGAAAGTCGTTGTAGTCGGCGGCGGTTCCGTAGGACTTGACGTTATTGAATACTTTGCACCGAGAGGCGCCGAGTGTACCATCATCGATATGCTGCCGCAGATCGGTATGCTTGCAGACCCGATCACCAAATGCTCCATGCGTGAGACACACGACAAATACGGTGTAAAAGAATATGTCAACACTGCTCTTCAGGAAGTAAAAGAAAACGCATTCACTGTAAAGCTTCCGGACGGAACCATCCAGGATCTCACCTTCGATTACGGATTCAACTGTCTTGGAATGCGCTCCAATAACCCGATTCTGCCGGAGCTTCAGGAAGCATTCGCTGATACCCATACTTATATTTATACCATCGGCGATTCCGTCCGCGCACGCCGCATCATGGAAGGTACCATGGAAGGCGCGCGATCCTGAATGTACTGGAGTCCCAGGGCTACCTGCATCTGGAGCCGCTTGAGTAATCACTGAATCACTTTCTTACACAATATAAAAAAACAGAAAAGAGGAAAATATCATGCCAAATATTACAGGACATACCGAATTAGTTGGATTAATGGCTTACCCGATCCGTCACACCCAGTCTCCGACAACCCACAACCTTGCATACGACAAAAACGGAGATGACGTCATTCAGCTTGCTTTCGAAGTTGATAACGATTCTTTAAAAGATGCTGTGCAGAGTATCCGCGCGCTGAAAATGCTCGGTTCCAATATTTCCATGCCAAACAAAACTGTTGTCCACAAATATCTGGACGAAGTAGATGAAGCAGCTAAGTTATGCGGCGCTATCAATACCGTAGTCAACCTCCGCGACGAAAACGGTCAGGTAACCGGAAAACTGAAAGGCTACAACACCGATGGTATGGGATACTGGCAGGCACTGACCGAAGAGGGCATCGATTTCAAGGGAATGAAGATGGTCCTGATCGGAACCGGCGGTGCTGCTACTGCAATTGCAGTGCGCGGTGCTCTGGATGGAGTTGCAGAAATTGAAATCTTCAACATCAAAGACAAATTCTACAGCCGTGGAGAGGAAATTGTTGATCTGATCAATAAGAACACCAACTGCAAGGCTACCATGAACGATCTGGCAGACAAAGACCTCCTGAAAGAAAAAATGCACGCAGCTGACCTGTTCTGCGATGCTACCGGCGTAGGAATGCATCCACTCGAAGACCTTTCCAACATTCCTGATCCTTCCTTCTTTAAAAAAGATCTCATCGTAACGGATACCGTTTACGCTCCGCGCGAAACCGTTATGATGAAACAGGCAAAAGAAGCAGGATGTGAGAAAGTATTCAACGGCATGGGCATGATGCTGTTCCAGGCACTCATCGCAATCAAGCTGTACACCGGAAAAGATACTCCGGTTGACTACATGAAAGAGAAACTTGGAATCTGATTTCCGGGCGAATCTTTTCATCTTAAACCTTAATCAAAAACCAACACGAAAAGAGGAAATGAACTTTGCGTCATTTCCTCTTTTTTTCTTGCTTTCTTTCGGCATCTGGAGTATAATTCACTTCATATAGTAGCAGTTTAAAGTGCTACAGCACGATTTATCATCATGCGGAAATACGAGGAGAGAGAGGATTTCAAACTATGTCAAAACACATCACAGGACACACCGGATTATTATGTTTACTCGGAAGCCCGGTTGCACACAGTGTTTCTCCGGAAATGCACAACGAAGCATGCGACCAGCTCGGCCTTGATTATAGCTACCTTGCCTTTGATGTACCGGAAGACAAAATGCCGCAGGCAGTCGAAGGACTCCGCACCATGGGTGCAAGAGGCTGGAACATCACCATGCCTGGCAAAAATATCATGTGCAAATTGGCAGACAAGGTTTCTCCTGCTTCGGAGATCTCCGGCGCATGTAATACCATCGTCAACGACAACGGCGTTCTCACCGCTTACACCACCGACGGTGTCGGCTTCATGAGAGCAGTTGCAGAAAACGGCGTAGACATCATCGGCAAAAAGATGACTCTGCTCGGTGCCGGCGGCGCTGCTACTGCAATCCTGGTACAGGCAGCCCTCGACGGCGTAGCTGAGATCAATGTATTCAACGTCAGAGACAATTTCTTCGGAAGAGCCGAGGAAATCGTTGCAAAACTCAATGAGCGTACTTCCTGCAAGGTTACCCTGCACGACTTCTCCGATCCGGAAGTCCTTCGCGCATCCATCGCAGACAGCGCCATTCTTGTCAACGGAACTTCCGTCGGAATGGCTCCAAAAACCGAGAACACCATCATCACCGACACAACGATGTTCCACAAAGACCTCTTCGTTTTCGATGTGATCTACAATCCGCAGGAACCCGCCTGCTGCGTGAGGCAAAAGAGGCTGGATGCAAGACCGGAAACGGTATGTACATGCTGTTATACCAGGGAGCTGCTTCCTTCAAACTGTGGACTGGCGAGGATATGCCGGTTGAGATCATCAAAGAGAAATACTTCTCCGGAAAATAAGAAGAACTCCTGCTTTGCCGAATTTTCCGCCTGCGGCGGGTCGCTTCGGCGACACGCGCAAAAAGCGACACGAACAAGAAACGGCAAAAGGCTTCTGCCACGGATTTTTATCCGCTGGCAGAAGCCTTTTTTATAATCTTTTTTATGATCTTTTTTTGATCAGCCGCTTTCTGTACTTCATCAAGCTGTGCTGTATACAGTTTATAATAATGGCCTTTCTTTGCCATCAGCTCATCATGTGTTCCGCTCTCCATAATACCGCCGTTATCGATATACATAATCTTATCGCAGTTGCGGATCGTAGACAGACGATGCGCAATGATAAATGAGGTTCTGCCCTTCAGCATGGCATTGAGTCCCGTCTGCAGTGCTTTTTCGGTCTGTACGTCAATGCTTGAGGTCGCCTCATCGAGAATCAGAATGGCCGGATCGGAAAGCAGGGTACGCGCAAACGAAATGAGCTGCTTTTGTCCCTGGCTCAGCATGGAACCACGCTCCCTTACCTCCGTCTGATAGCGATCCGGCATTTTGCTGATAAACTCGTCCGCACAGACAGTTCTGCTCGCCTTCACAATCTCCTCATGCGTTGCGTCAAGCTTTCCGTAACGGATATTATCCTCAATATCTCCCGAGAAAATAAAGCTGTCCTGCATCATAATACCCATCTGCTCACGCAGGGAATGAATGGTCACCTGCGAGATATCCTGTCCATCGATCAGGACGCGACCGCCATTGACATTGTAAAACCGTGAAATCAGATTGACAATCGTACTCTTTCCGGCTCCGGTCGGTCCGACAAGCGCCACACTCTCACCCGGTTTTACCGTAAACGAAACATCGTTTAAGATCTGTTTTGACGCATCGTACGAGAAATTTACGTGATCGAAGGTCACCTCACCGCGGATTTTTGGCATTTCAACGGCATCTTTTGCATCCTTTACCGTCACCGGCTCATCCATCGTCTCAAAGATACGTTCCAGATACGCAATGTTGTTGATAAAGTTATTGAAGATGTTTCCAAGGTTCATGATCGGCTGCCAGAAATACGATGCATAGCTCGAAATCGCTACAATCGTACCAACCGACTTATTTCCCTGCCCGAAAAGGATCAGACCGGACAGAAAAATGGCAGCACGCACGCAGACGGAAATTGAATCGATACCCGGCCATACCAGGTTGGAATAGCGAACTGCTGTATTCCATGTTCTGCGGCAATCCTTGGAAAGATCTTTGAAAATCTCCGCATTCTCATCCTCTCGTGCAAAGATCTGCGTAATGCGGGCTCCGACAATATTCTCCTGCAGATAGGCATTCAGGTTTGAGTTCTTGTTCGAAACTGCCTGCCATGCACGTCTCTGTTTATTCTTGATCCAGACCATGAAAACGCACAGCACCGGCACGCCGCAGAGCACGACAAATGCCATCTGCACATCAACCAGAAACATGAAAATCACGATAAACAGAAGGTTGAAGCTCTCCAGAACGATGTTGATCAGACCATTTGACAGCATATCCGATACCGAGTTGACGTAGTTGACAACCCGAATCAGGATCTTGCCGTGCGGGCGGTCATCGTAATACTGGAACGGCAGCTCCTGCAGATGTGCAAACAAATCTTTTCGGATATCATAGATGATACTCTGACTGACATCCACCATAATGCGGCTTCGGATTGTTGTGAAGATCACGCTCACCAGATAGATGCCGACCAGCATTCCCACAAGAGAAAATAAAAGCCTCTCGTTTTTCTCCGGAATTGCAAGGTCCAGCGCCCGCTGGATAACCATCGGCGCCACATAGCCGGACGCACCGCCGATGCCACTCAAAAGGATCGCAAAAACCATCCGTTTTGCATATTTTTTGATATAGGATGAAGCTCTGAGCAGATGCTTGATGTCAAACGGCTCTTCGAGCACTTCATCCTGCTTGTATGTATTTTTTGCCATTGCTTCCCCTCCTACAGTTCATCCACACCGGTCTGCAGCTTCACCAGTTCATAATAGTAACCCTTCTTCTCCATCAGTTCCTCATGTGTTCCCATTTCTTCAATATAGCCATTTTGCAGAACAATAATCTTGTCCGCTGTTTTCGTTGTCGAAATTCGCTGTGCAATCACAATCTTGGTACATGGAAAATCAAGCTCCCGTAAGGACTGCTGAATCTGTTTCTCTGTTTCCATATCAACCGCCGATGTTGTATCGTCAAGAATCAGAACCGATGGACGGATCGCCAGTGCTCTTGCCAGAGAAATTCTCTGCTTCTGGCCTCCGGAAAGACCAACACCGCGCTCTCCGACCAGGGTATCGTAGCCCTCCGGCATCTTTGAAATGAAATCTGCCGCAGCGGAATACCTTGCAAACTTGACAACCTCGTTCATCTTGATCGAATCATCGCCGTAGGCAATGTTTCCCTCGATCGTGTCAGAATACAGCAGAACATCCTGCGTGGCAAGTCCGATCTGTTTTCGGAGATCATACAGCTTCAGCTGTTCTACAGGAATTCCGTCAATCCGGATCTGTCCTTCTGTCGGCTCATAAAACCGCGGGATCAGATTGATCAGCGATGTCTTGCCGCAGCCGGTCTCGCCCATGATCGCAACCGTCTCGTTCGGATGGGCCGTGAAGGAAATATTGTGCAGAACCGGCAAATCACCATCCTCGTATTGGAAGGAAACGTTATCAAACTCGATTTTGCCTTCAAACCGCTCCGGATGGGAAACGGCATTTTCTTCGTCCCTGATTTTCGGTTCGGAGTAATACAGCTCCATGACCTTTTTCGACGCTGCTGAGAACCGCTGAAATTCGTTCATGATATTTCCCATCTGACGCATCGGATTGGCGATTGCCAGATGAGGCCTGAAAATGCCACATAGTCTCCCATAGTAAGCTGTCCTCTGATCATAAAAACACCGCCGACTGCGAGCAGGACAACCGGCATCAGGTTCGCAATACTCTCGACAATCGGGAAAAATTTCAGCCATACCATTCCGGTTGCTTATTCGTCTCCGCATAGTCGGTATTGGCACGGTCGAATTTCTCGATTTCGTAATCTTCTCTTGCAAACGCTTTGACAACGCGGTTCCGGAAATATTCTCCTGTGCGCATGTATTCATCTGTGCCAGTTTTTCACGCAGCGCCGCATGCATCGGGGCAACGCGGTTCCGGAACAGATAGATAATCCAGAATACAAACGGTGAAATCACAAGAACGCACAGTGCCAGCTTCCAGTTCGTATACAGGAAGAAAACGGCCGCTGCAGCAAACAGAGAAAATGACTCAACCACCATTCGTACAACCCATGCAACCATGTGACGCACCGCATCCAGGTCTCCTGTCTGCCGTGTCATCAGATCTCCTGTCCGATAGGTACTGTAAAACGTCATATCCTGACGCTGAAGCTTGTCGTACAGATAATTCCGCACCCGGTACAGAACACTCTGCGACACCGTCTCATAGATCATACAGCTGCCATAAACAACGATAACACGCAGGAACGTAAAGCCGACCATCGCAAACAGCAAGCGGTAAAGCAGGTCACGGTGTACCTGAAGATTTGTCGCCGCGTTCTCCCCCGTTAAAAACAGATCCACAATTTTTCCCGAAAAATAGGGAATCGTAAGCTGCAGAATATTGTACAAAACGGTTCCGAGAATACCGACAAAGTACAGCGCCCGTTTTCCCTCCATGTTTTCCCACAGCCACGCAATTTTGTTTTTCGGGAATTGTTTCGTGTTGCTTTTCATGTTTTCATATCCCCCCTTATCTTAGGAAATTGAGTTACCAAATTCAGCATTAATTTTCTTTCAAATGCTTTCGCCATTGTATCAATTTTCATTTGGATATGATATAATGCGACTGTACAAAAATAGAATGTTTCTATTTTTCCGAAACTGATATTCCCAGAAAAATACTGAATATTTTTTACCTGAAGGGGGACTTTTCCGTTGAAGAATCTTTTTGAATACAGTGACATCCTGCACTCGCCGATTGAAGCCTTTTCCTGCTGCTCCGACAGTTTTTCCATGCCGGTCAAATCCCACTGGCACTATTTTACGGAGGTTCTTTATCTGCAGGAAGGTTCTCTTCTCGTGAGCTGCAACGATTCCGTCTACCACATAAAACCGGGCTCTTTCATCCTGTTTCCTCCACAGACGGTCCACGCACTTGCCGCAGACCAGGATCGGCCATTCCGCTATTTCTGTATCAAATTCAACCTGAACCGCATCCAGCTCACCGGAAGCTACCTTCCGAACCTGAGCTTTGCTTTCCATAAAATCGCCACGATGACCTATCCTTCGCTTTTGTTTACGCAGGAAGATCTCTCAGAGCTGAATCTCCATGATTTTTTTGTAACCCTTGAGAGGGAGGCTCTTGAAAAGAAATACGGTTATGATGCCTATATCTATTCTCTCTTTTCCACACTGTTTCTCCGGCTTCTGCGTATCTGGCACTGCCAGGGAATCTGTTTCAATCCCGAATCGATTTCCGAGAGTGAGGAACAGAGTATGCAGGATATCCTCGTCTATCTCGACCGCCATTCCCAGGAAAACATCAATATCGAGGCACTGGCACATAAATACAACATGAGCTACTCCTATTTTGCCAAACTTTTTCTGAAGCATTACGGGCAGAGCTGTAAGCAGTATATCGAGTTTATCCGCCTGAACAAGGTTGAAAACCTGCTTCTTTTTACCGACTATGACCTGAACTATATTGCAGCCGAGACCGGCTTTGCGGACTGCAGTCATCTGATCCGCACCTTTAAAAAGCGGTACCAGATCACCCCGCGGCAATTCCGTCAAAAGCATCAGACCACGGTTTCCTCGTCTCTCCCGGCGAAGCTGGGATAATCTGAAAATGAAAAAACCCTGCAAAAAAAGAGCGTTGCCATAAGAAAACATGAAAAAAACCAAGTAAAATCAATGATTTTTTAGGGCAGCGGAAAACGGGGCAGGTCAAAACAACTGAATAATCAGACAGAAACAGGGTGTTGTCAAGCATGACAGCGCCCTTTTCTGTTCCCCGGCTAAGCCGCAGATTTTGAAAAAGTCTGCGGCTTTTCTTTTTGCCCAAACGCAGAAAGGAGGCGACGGCTATGTACTTCACTTCCGGCAACGACCGGGCCTTTGAACAGCCCCAGCCCCGGCCAGAGCAGCCGGACGAGGCGGCACCGGGATTGGAAAACTCGGTGTTGGAAAATCCAACATCGGATAATCCGACACCGGGAAACCCGACATTGGAAAATCCAATGCAATTAAATAAAGATATATCAAGTAAAGAAAAAACAACTACGGATGTATCAATTACCGATTCCATTCCTATCCTTTCCCGACCCTTCCCCTCGGAGGACGAAGCGGCACAGCCGCCGGAACGGAAAGGAACGGGAGCGAAATCACAGAGCGCCATAGAGATTTATCGTGAGATCATCATGGACAACATCGAGTACGAACACCTTTGCCAGCACGCCAAGGGCATTGACCGGGAAACGCTGGACGAGATCGTGGACTTGCTGGTGGAAACCGTGTGCAGCGTCCGCAAGACCATCCGTATTGCCGGGGACGATTACCCGGCAGAGCTGGTGAAATCCAAGTTTATGAAGCTGGACAGCTCTCACATCGAGTTTGCTATGACATAATCGGCAATTATCCAAAACGCCGGGCGCGGAGGTGTCAAAGCCTCTGCGTCCGGCGCTCTTTTTCTTATGCCTGCCCCATTGGGAAGTTAGGCAGTTCTTCCAACAGTTTCAGAATAAGGTGCTGCTTCATATCTTCGTCAACGGCCAACTCGTCGATCATGGGAGTGTAGTGTTCGATCACTTTTTGTTTAGCCCATAGCTCACCGGCGACGGCGGCCCTGATGGTAGCTGTGTCCAGTAACATTTCCTGTTCGGCCATCGTGTCAACTCCTGTCGTTTTTTGTCTTATTCCAGCATACCACAGAACCGGCGGGAAAACCAGCGCCGGAAAGATTTTTCTACGCATTTCAAAGCCCGTTCCGACGGGTATTTGATAAATCATTCTGCCACCCCATCGACCACCGCCGAAAAGCCTTGATTTCCGTGGGCTTTTTGCCCCCTAAATGCGTAGACAGGAGGGGCTTTTGCTGGCTTTTGGTTTCATATTTCCAGTGTACCCAGCAATAGAAATGTGTTCTTCTAACATCTAATAATTCATATTTTATGCCTTGTATTCTCTCCTGAAAGGAAATATAATTAAATCTATTAGAGATAAAAAGTGTAGTACAATGCTGACATAAGGCAGGTGAACATAGAACAACATGAAAATTTTGATTGTTGAGGATGATTTAGAGATCAGCAAATTGCTGGCTGATTTTTTACAGGGAAATGGATATGAGGTGCTTTGTCAGTATGATGGGCTTCATGTGTTAGACTGCATACAAGAACATCAGATTGATCTTATTCTGCTTGATATAATGCTGCCTTATCGGAGTGGTGATACTATACTTGCGGATATTCGTAAATTCTCAACGGTTCCTGTCATAGTAATTTCAGCAAAGGAAACAACACAGAACAAGATTGATTTGTTGCGGCTTGGTGCGGATGATTACATTACAAAACCTTTCGATATGGAAGAAGTTCTCGCCAGAATTGAAACAACTTACGCCGGATTCAATTTCAAAACAGCACGCCGTCATCTTTGAAGTGCAATGATTTGGTTTTAGATTTAGACGGCAACAGAGCTATGCTACAAGGGGCGGAGTTACCTTTAACTGCGAAAGAATTTGCTATACTGGAATTGCTTATGAAATACCCGGACAAGATCTTCTCAAAGGCGAATTTGTTTCAAAGTGTTTGGAATACAGAGTATATCAGCGAGGACAACACCTTGAATGTCCATATTAGCAACTTGCGAAACAAGATGAAAGCCATTTGCCCGGATAAAGAGTTTATAGATACTGTGTGGGGCATTGGATACCGTTTGCATAAAGCCGAGGGGTAAGCTCTTGGCTTTATGCTTTTTTTATGGTTTCCAAATAGAAATTAAGAAATTCTTTATGATTTCCCCTTACACTAAAATGTAAAGGAGGATGACAACATGAGTTCTGTTATTTTGGAAGCACATGACTTAACAAAAGAATACCGGCACACAGTTGCCTTAGATCATATTGATTTGAAAATTGAAAAAGGGAAAATTTATGCTTCATAGGCCAAAATGGAGCAGGAAAGACCACCTTTTTGAGATTGGTTACAGGATTAGCGTTTCCGACAAGCGGTACCTTATCGTTGTGGGGGAAAACCGTCGAAAAGGAATTGCAGGAACAGAGAAAGCGGATCGGTTGCATGATCGAAACACCTGCGCTTTTTCCGACAATGACCGCTTATCAAAATATGGAGATACAGCGTATCCAACGTGGTATCCCTGACAAAGCAGTTATCCAAAAAACTTTAGACATGGTAGGTCTGAAAGATACCGGGAAAAAAGCTGTCCGTAATTTTTCGCTGGGGATGCGACAGCGATTGGGTATTGCAATCGCACTATTAAATACACCAGAATTTCTTATTTTGGATGAACCGATCAATGGGCTTGATCCTGCTGGAATTGTGGAAATTCGTAATTTGCTAAAGTCCTTGAATAAGGAATACGGAATGACGATATTGGTATCCAGCCATATCTTAGAGGAACTGTATCAGACAGCATCAGAGTTTATTTTAATAGACAAAGGCAAAATTATCGAAGAAATATCAGATCGAGAACTAAATGATCGTTGCAAACGGCATATCGCAATAAAGGCAACTGATCCACAAAAAGCTCTGATCGTTTTGGAAGAAACGCTACACACAGATAGTTTTAAGCTGATGCCAGATGGCATAATTCGCCTATATGATTATCTCGATGATATGGAAAAAGTGGCTGCTGCTTTGTCAGATGCACATATTCTCGTTACAGGTCTTTCTGTGGCCGGTGATACATTAGAAGATTACTTTTTAAGCAAAATAGGAGGGACAGGAAATGTCAAATCTCCTAAAAGCTGAATTTTATAAGCTGTTCCATAGCTGGTATTTTTGGGGGATAGGATTGTTTAATCTCCTTTTAAGTAGTGTGTTGTTACTGGATAGCGTTGGGGAAACATCCAACCTTTTCTTTGCTTCGATATACAATATGCCAATCCTATATTTCCTCACAATCATCTTTTCTGCCCTGTTTGTTGGAAATGATTTTGGCAGAAGAACATTACAATCATATATCAATGCCGGACATCAACGCGGAAAGATACTATTTGCGAAGCTGGTAGTTCATCAAATCGCCTGCATGGTTATCCTGTCTTTTCCACTGTTGTTACATAGCATAATTGGTACGTTTGTCACTAAAGGAGCATTGGCAAGCATCGGCATAGTTGTAATGGTGATTGCTTCGCAATTTGCAATGTGCCTATTACCTTTTTTCTTTGCCTTCATTTTCCGTGATATAGGAAAGAGTATGGCTGTGCCGATGGTACTCTTTTTCTTAATGGTCTTTTTGATGAATGGAGATCAAGTGCAGCTTATCTCACAAATATTGCCTATGGGCCAGCTTCGGCTTATGGCATTGCAACAATCCAACATATCCGGCGGGCAATTCATGTTTTCAGATTTTTTATGGGTACTGGCATTATGCTTAGGTACTTATCTGTGGTTCCGACGCTCGGATTTGAAATAACAAGGAGGTGTGGGAATGAACAACTTACTGAAAATGGAAAAATATCAATTATCACATAATATCTTTTATTGGTGCGGTTTAATAGGGATATTTTTGATTGGTTTTTTTACCGCAGATACTTATGTCCCGGAAGCTATGGGGCCTATGGGTGGGGCTGCTACATCCCTCGCAGATATTTTTAATGGAATGGTTTACGATTCAACCTTTCTCCTGATTATTATATCCAGTATTTTAGCTCTGATTTTAGGACAGGAATTTTCCAGTCGGACGATTGATCTTGAGGTCAATGCAGGACATTCGAGAAAAACCATTTTCTTTGCTAAAGTAATCTCATACTTAATTGCATTTAATATCATGGCTCTTGTTTATCCTGTGGCTGGTTGTATAAGAGAAAGTGTCCGCTTTGGTATTACCGAAGCAGGCAACCTTTGTTATCAGGTCAGTAAGGCGATTTTATATTCTCTGCTTTTGAACAGTGCGACTTTTCTTATTGCAATCTGGATTGTTTTTTGGTTAAGAAGCTCTGCAAGAGCAATAGCTGTTACCGCTTTAGTCACTTTTGTTCTTAGCCTTTATCTTGGGTATGGAATGATGTTTGATCTTCCTGTTGCATTTTTGGCAACCTATCAGATACGGGAAGCGGTTTTTTCTGTGACCTATTTTTTGCCATGGGCCATTTTAGTTGGCGTTGTTTGGATAGTTGCTTTGATAACCTTTTCATGGATTAGCTTTCGCAAATGTGAACTCAAATAACAAGGAGGGAGGTGTCTGGAATAAAGCTGTTGTTAATTTTAGTTATCGCAGTCTTGATAGTAGTGCTTTTCAAATATGTGCAAATCAAAAGACAAATCCGTAACCTATCGAAACAAATGAACGATCTTACAACTGGAAAATCGGAAAAGATGCTGGACATCTCTCTTGTTGATAAAGATATAGAACAACTGGCTGCAGTATTAAACCAGTATAATGAAAAGCAAAGACAGTCCATTGCAAGCACATTACGGCACGAAATGTATTTGAAAGAGTCCATTGCTAATATTTCACATGACTTGCGTACCCCTCTGACGGTAATACTTGGCCATTTACAATTATTAAAAAAGGAGAATTTATCAGCAGGTCAAACACAGCGTATAGAAACCATTTATAATAAAGCAGAAAGAATGAAAGCGCTGATACAAACCTTTTACGATGTTTCTGTAATAGACGCAAAAGAAGTAACTCCTGTGCGTGAAGATTTCAACTTAACAAATTTGCTGATAAATCTTATCACAGAGAACGCCCCAGCATTGGAAGCAAAAGGCATATCTCCTGTAATTGGTCTGCCAAATCATTCCGTTTATCTCCATTCGGACTATGGTATGGTAGAACGTATTTTTCAAAATCTTATTATAAATGCTATTCGATATTCCTCTGGCTCGATTAAAATTGACTTGAAGCAAGGCAAAGAAAAGAGTGCTATTTTTATCATTGAAAATCCCATTGATAGTAAGGTGGAAATAGACCCAAACCGACTATTTGAAAGATTTTATACCGGGGACAAATCAAGGCATAATAGCGTACAGGAGTGGGGCTTGCTGTGGTAAAACTATTAACTGACAAGCTCGGCGGCAATGTGTTCGCTAAAATTGAAAATGATACACTAACCATTTCATTGGAAATCAAATAAACAGTATTGTTTCAACTGCCGGGCGACGGCAAAGAAAAAAAGCCGTCGTACAACAGCCCTTTTGACACGCCCATAAAACCAGCGGCGGCTTTGAGAAATCAAGGCCGCCGCTTCTCTTTGCCCAGCGCAGGATCGGCGGCCCACGGAGGGAGCCGCCATGCTGATATACTGTCCCGTGACTATGAATTGGAACAGACTAACCTTACAAACCTTGTCGAATATCTTCGGCAAGAAGTCAAGGAACAGGAAAAGCAGAAAGTCAATGTCAGACAGTTTATTGCAGCGGTCAGGAAGTACACTGATATGCAGCAGCTTGACGCCTCTGTTCTCCGGGAGTTTGTGGAGAAAATTTATATCTCCGAGGTTTATACGCCGGACGAGAATGAGCCGCGCATCAAGGTCAGAGAAATCGAGATCGTCTATAACTTCATTG
>ENA-OQIG01000432-OQIG01000432.1-human-gut-metagenome-genome-assembly--contig:-NODE-432-length-24489-cov-4.479764_pt1 | contig 24489 bp, 28 predicted proteins | sample MGYA00242576_ERZ504741 | MGnify/ENA primary metagenome ERZ504741 (study PRJEB26092, sample SAMD00036436) | human gut metagenome | host: Homo sapiens | study: EMG produced TPA metagenomics assembly of... | reverse complement strand
ATGCCGGTATATGAACGTCATGAAATAACCGATGACCTCCATGAAGCCTGTAAATTCCGAACTGACTATCAATCATAACAAAACGAAACAATGAAAGGAATTCAGAAAAAAAGTAAACGAAGAATAAAATATTACTATATTTCGTGTATGTAGCTCAAAGTGCCACAGTCCTTGTATTTACAAGGGTTGCGGCACTTATTTGACTAAACAACTGTCAAAGATGGGATTATAGCACCTGTTTTTCGTAAATGCAAGGGTTTTCCGGAACTCTTCGTTCTTTTCTTCATAAAATATGGTATAAAAACAGGGAGGACCGGCCATGGAACCTTTCTTACGCGTCTGTGACATCAGCTATGCTTATCACTCTCCGCTGGGTGCGACCCCTGCGCTTTCCGGCATCTCTTTTACCGTAAACAAGGGCGAATTTCTTGCCATTGTCGGCCCGTCCGGCTGCGGCAAGTCAACCCTGCTTTCCCTTCTCGCCGGCCTTTTGACTCCGGAAGAAGGTTCTGTCTATATAGGTGACGCTCCGCTCAAGGAAGCTCAGGCAGGGATCGGTTACATGCTCCAGCGGGATCATCTGTTTGAATGGCGTACGATCCGTGAAAATGCTGCCCTTGGTCTGGAGATCCGGCACCGGAAAACAAAGGCCGCCATGAAAACACTTGATGAAATGCTGGAAAATTACGGACTGGCTGAATTCGCGGACGCTCATCCCTCCGAACTTTCCGGCGGTATGCGACAGCGTGCTGCCTGATCCGCACACTCATCTTAAAACCGGACCTGCTGCTTTTGGATGAGCCCTTCTCTGCTCTGGATTACCAGACCAGGCTCACCGTGTGCGATGACATTGCCACGATCATCAGGGAAACAAAAAAGACCGCCATCCTGATCACCCATGACCTTGCAGAAGCCATCAGCACCGCTGACCGTGTGCTGATTCTTTCTGCAAGACCCGGACAGGTAAAGGCAGAGATTTCCCTCACCTTTGCTCCTCAGTATGACAGTCCCTTAAAGCGCAGAAATGCGCCGGAATTTACCGGTTATTTTCAAAATGTATGGAGGGCGCTTTCCAGTAGATAATGCCGTCCCGCTCAGATCTCTCGACAAAGCCTCCCCCATCATATATTCCATACAGGAAAAGGTCTTGGCCCAGATATAGGTACAGGAGGCAAAATGCGCGTAATCCGGCGGTCCCTGGCTCCGTCCATAAGTCCGTACACCAATATCCCGCGTGGTCAGCGCCGTTCCCGCTTCCTCCAGAACATGCTTCATGATCTCGCATTTTTCCAGATACCCCAGAATAATGCGGTTTACTTCTTTTTCAACATTCCTAATCTCCCCATAATGACAGGGCAGAAAATAACAGTCTTTGTAATTATGCTTCAGATCTCCAAGGGAATCCAGATAGCATTTCAGCATACCGAGATCTGTCTCCTGTGTTCCTACAATCGGGACAATTGTGGTCATGAGCTGATCTCCCACAAACATAAGCTTCTTCTCCGGCTCGTACAGACCACACTGTCCGAAGGTATGTCCCTTTAACAGCTTCACCTCAAAATGGTATCCGCCATACGAAAGGATATCTCCCGGGTGGATCGGAATAAAGGAAAGCTCCAGCGGACTCTTCTCGGATGCGTAAGCTTTTGTCGTATATTCCATGAAGGTATCATATACCTCCGGTGTTTCCTCTTTGGTTACCCCGACGATCCGCAGATTTTCAATCCGGGCACGCTCATCTGCCAGATAGCTGTGCAGCAGATCCACCCGCTTTCTTGTCTCATCCGGATTCATAAATGCCCTGGCTCCAAGCTCCTGCAGCTTCGGTACCAGGCCTGTATGATCCGGATGCTCATGGGTAATAAAAATATCCAGCTTTCTGCAATCAATCCCCAGCGCATCGATCATGCCCTTTAAGATGGTCCAGTCCCGTTCAGTATTGTTCGATGTATCGACCATCAGACTCCGCTCTTCTCCCCGAATGATATAAAGATTGCGGGGGCTCATATGGCGGTTCTCATATGAAATTGTCTCCAGAAATATATGCTTCTTGATTTCCCTCATGCTTCAGTCTCCTATGTGCTGACACTCACCTTTATTCTAGGCAGTTTTTCTGAAATTGTCAAACCCCGTTTCGCCCTGTTTCTGATATTTTATTAACACTTTTTATGCGTTCTTCTGGAATTTTTCCTGTTCATCCTGTATAATGGAATGTATGATGGCAAAGGAGAAAGGTTATGAATTTACAACAGCTTTATTACTTTCGAAAACTGGCTGAAGTTCAGCATTATACCAAAGCAGCCAAAGCACTTTATATCACGCAGCCGAGCCTGAGCGATTCCATTGCTTCCCTGGAGCATGAACTTTCCGTTTCCTTATTCCAGAAAAAGGGCCGCGGAGTCCAGCTTACCAAATACGGTCAGGAATTCTATGAGTACGTGAACCAGGCACTGGGGATCCTGGAACACGGCATTGCATTATGAAAGAAAAATCCGATTTGGTGACCGGAACCATTGATGTAGGCTGTATTCCCACCCTACTGGGGGATTTTCTTCCGAATGCGCTGGATCTGTACCACGAAAAGCATCCGCAGGTCAGCTTTAATATTTTTCATGAAAAGTCCATTCCGGTGGCAGAGGGAGTCTCCACCGGTAACTATGATATCGGCTTCTGTTCCATGGTAGAAAACAAGTCGGATCTTGTCTTTGTTCCTATCACCTTCCAGGAACTGATCGTTATTGTGCGAAATAACCATCCGCTGGCATCGCACGATTCCATCCAGCTCTCCGATCTGCAAGACTATACCCTGTCCACCTACCGGGACACGATTCCCATTGGCAAAACCATCCGGAAAATTTTGAAAGACAAAGGTCTGGAAGCCGCTTATTCCTATGACGATGAAATCTCTATTGCCGGGCGCATCAACCGTTCCTCCAAGGTGGCCATTGTTGCGAACACTCCGTTTTTGAAACAGTTTGACAATCTAAAAAAAATCCATTTGACGGACGTTCCTCTGGGCACCCGCATGATCTATATGGTCTACAGCAAAAAAAATTTTATTACGGCAACCGTGGAATCGTTCGCAAACTTTATCGTAGCGCACTGCCTTGACTTGCCTCCGGAATCTTAAAATATCGGGATTTTTATACAGAATTGTATGGAATATTCACAAGGGGATTTACGGCTTCTTTTTATGGGAACGACATAAAAGAAGCCGTATCTTCTATAAGAAAAAACCTGAAAAATGTCTTATGACACCTTCCGATTTTAGTATAAAACAGTTTTATCCTATATTCAAATCAATTATTTTTATGTTATAATAGATTTTGTCTATCATACATCATCACATAGTTTAAGAAAGGCAGTCCACCCATGAACCTGACTCATCTGCGTTATTTTGCAGAACTGGCACACACGCACCACTATACACGCGCCGCACAGAATCTGTGTATTACCCAGCCCAGCCTCAGTCATGCTATCTTTAAAATGGAAGAAGAACTCGGTGTTCCATTATTTGAGAAAAACGGAAAAAATACCGTGCTGACTGTGTTCGGAGAACAATTTCTGCGCAGTGTTGAAAATTCCTTAAAAACACTGGATGATGGCATTGATTTTCTTCAGCGCACTGCCCGCGGCGAAGGGGTGATCCGTCTCGGTCTTGTGCGTCCTCTGGGTGTGGATTTGATTCCTTCTCTGGCGCGCCATTTTCTCAGGCTACATCCTGACCGCGATATTCATTTTTCCTTTCAGACTGACGTGACCCAGAATCTGGTAAATGACTTAAATGCCCATCATTATGACCTGATCTTCTGTTCACACCCACAAAAAGAGAACGGATTGACATCCCAAACCGTACATCGGGAAAAGCTGGTGCTGATCGTACCCCAAAATCACGAATTGGCAAGATTTGACTCCGTAAACCTGGAGCAAACCCTGCCATATCCGTATGTTTATTTCTCCGAAGCATCCGGCATTCGCTATGAAGTTGATAAAATGTTCCAGGCATTGGGAAAACGCCCTCATATCGCTTATGAGATTGTAGAGGACCAAGGTCACGGCCGGTCTTGTAGCCCACGGCTTCGGCATTGCCATTGTCCCGGAAATGGAACTGCTCTCCAGTCCTGAATGTTAAAGTGATCGAAATCCTTCATCCAATCGTAAAGCGCAACATTTATATGATAAGCAGCAATCAGTTTTATATGCCGCCGGTTGTCCGGAATTTCCATGATTTTGTATTGGAAACCGTATCGCAGAACCTTTAACTTTTAAAAAATAATTCCAACGGTCGCCATCATTGTAATAATGAAGCCTGCAATCACACATGGAATCGTAGACCCCAGCACAATATGCTTATAGCTTTCCGCCAGCGTACATTCACAGACAGAAGTTTCCATAACTACCGGTGAAGCATTCGGAAGTTTGTTCAGAGTAATACCAGCCTCTACCACAATTCTGTGGAGGGCATTGATATTCGCGCCAGCTGCAAGGAACTTGTTTTCCGAAGCTCTCCAAAAACAGGGTTTCCGCTGTAATCGCAGAACCAGTCATAGCTCCACAGATCATGGTTCCAAGCCAGGTCTTTAAGTAAATCGGAAGTGTAATATTTAATACAAACTCCTGTACAGCATGGAAAGCCGGTGCCTGGGTCAGGACCTTGGAAAGACCAATGACTGCGGCTACCGTCAGCATTGTGCTTAATCCTGACATTGCCCCACCTTTCAGAGATCCCTTCAGGTTTTTGATTTTTTTAAACTGTGTCACAATAATCACAAGAACGCCGGTCAAAAGCGCGCAGCTCAAGCTGGTTGACGTTCCCATACCGGAAGTTACCACTACCACTGCCAGTACCAGGATAAACGGCAAAAGAGACATAAAGAGACCAGGAAGCTCGTTATCCCCCATGACGCTCTTTTCTGTTTTGTACAGTGCCATCAGTTCTGCTTCCGACATTTTTTCCATGCTCTTCATTTGCGCATAGTTGAAATATATTACATACCAGGTGCAGGTGATTACTGAGAAAATCACCGCCAGGACCGGAGCTACACCAAGTGAAGTGCCAAGGAAATTACTGGGGATTACATTACAGATATCCATGGAAAACGCAAATCCATTCGCATTCGCACCTCCCGCGATCATCAAAAACGGAAGCAGCCGGCGATCCATCTTATTTTCACGAAGCAGGCTGTCTGCGATCGGATAAAGAACAAATACCATAATATAGCCGTTAATACCCAGCAGTGTGATAAAGAATGTGCAGATCATAATGATCAGCCCCACTCTTTTGGCTCCAAGTGCAGCAGATAAAGATTTTGCGACCTTGGTAGCCAGCCCTGTCTGATTGACCAGTTCACCAAAAATGCCACCCAGAGCAAGGATTAAAAACCAGGAGCTGCAGAACGAGCCAGCTCCTTCTGAAAACGTTTTCAGTAAACCTTCCCAAAAATCAAGTCCGCTTGTTACAAGAATAATTGCAGCTGTTACTACCGATGCCGTAATCATATCAACACCTTTGACGATCATAACAATCAGCAGCGCGATCGCTATGATTAATCCAATAGCAGATAACATATCGATTCCCCCTCGTATTTCATCATCTTTCGTAACGTTTCTGTACCTTCACAGACACAGTAAAAAAACATTGAAAATGTCTCCGTTCCGCTTCGACCGGAGCTGTGTGCCGCTGGCACACAGCACCCTTCGACAATGGAATTTTTTCCTGTAATCCATGTTTGCATGCGGTCAGCACAGTGAATACGCAGACCGGCTGAACCATTACTATTTTTCTTTTGTCATGTGTGCATAATCTGCATCCGGCCACTTTCGGATGACATTGATAATGGTCGGTATGATCAGAGTAAACAACGTGATGATCGATGCAAATGTAAGTCCCTTCGATACCAGCGCAGTCAGTCCCATCTGGGACACTGCCCATGTAAACACAATATAAACCAGCGTTAATACTGCTCCCCGCTTGTTTCTCTTTGCCGCGGAAACTTCCGGGGCTTCCTGTTTTCTTTTCTGATACCAGTTTAAAATACGGTCATTGAAGCCTTGCGCGTAATTGATTGCCGTTGAAATGGTTGCAAAGAATATGGCCACAGTGATCAGCGTAAGAAGATGGTCTTTATCGCTCCACTTCCAACGCCATTTTGTACAACAAGAATGGTATATACCGCACGTCCATTCGACCATCCTTCATAAACAGCCGAATAATTTGCAGCCAGATTGATCACATTCATTTCCAGAAATGCCCAGTTTGCAATCACAGACAGCACAACAGCCCATCTGAGTGTTTTTTTATTGGTAAAAAGCTGCGCATGATTAACATAGGCTCCAAAACCTGCCAGATTCTGTCCTGAAAAAATATACGCCCAGCAAAAAGCGACCAGAAGATACTTTAAAAAGCTTCCTGCACCTGCGGCAATATCGTTGTGAAGCTGTTGGGACATGATGCCAAGTTCCGAAGACAACCTGCCGGATGTGACATTATATAGAATATTAGGCACATGAACTGACATCAGCGCAATGAAAATAACAGCACTCATGAACACTGCATTCTTCCGGACCAGATCTGTGCCTTTCATACACAGAACAAACATAAGAACACCGATAATAAGTGTAGAATACAGATATGGAATTCCCGTCAGTTCTTTTAATGCTGAACCAGAGGTGGAATAGGCAAGCGCCATACATACGATCAGAAGCCAGTTGAAATTAAATTCATAAATGTACTGCATCGGTCTGGCAAAAATCCCATTGCAAAAACGCGAACCATACCGCCTCAAAAAACTGCTGTAATCAAATGTACGGAAATCCATAGCGAATTTCATAAAGAAATAGATAATAAAACAGTTGATTGCCGCTACAATAAACGGCATAAACAGACAAAAATACGGCTGCGCAACAACCGGCAGCATCCCATAAAACCCCGTATTTCTAAAAAAATAAGTCCATGGCGTAGATCCAGACGCGAATCCGCCGCCACACTGCGAACTAAATGCTATCGACACAAAAACAAGAACGGTTTTCCAGTCTACTTTGCATTCCACATTTGTTGTTTTTCCCATAGAATATCCCCCATTATCTGTACATCCCCATATACAGATTTCGTTACTAATTTAACATATTATTGTCAAAAATTACAGTATCTCACATCTTATTTGCTCCACTCTGCACTGGGCATTCATCTTATCCAGGGGTACCGCAACGAGTCCGGTCTGTCTATCATAAACATAAATGATAAATCCTCTCTTACACCGAAATACACATTCCAGGCATGGATCTTCATCACAGTAACAAAAGGCATCGGTATCCGCCAGGGCAAATACCATTGGCGAATGTTTTCCTTCCATTACGTATTTTAAATATCCCCCCGTAAATGTTTTCAGATAAATCCACTCTGGATGACGTCCATACGGCTTCATCTTCCACGATACGCGGACAGCATTATCATTATAGCCGCCTGTGATCTGATAGGTAATATCCATCACATCCCGCGTGGAGTCGGCTTCTTCAGGAATCAGCCTTTCCGCCTTTTTTCCACAGCACAGAATTTCTTTTTCCTCCAGGTTCGTTCCTCCTGTCACCGGATAAAGAGCTCCGCATTTCGGGCAGCGGTAAAATATAACATCTGGGCACTGTTTTTCCAGTGGCTTTCTGGTATCCTTGCATCTGCGCGGTCCAAATTTCTGTTCAATCATAGTGAATCATCCCTTCAAACGCTTTTCCAGTTCCTGCTTCAGAAGATATTTTTTCACCTTTCCGCTTCCCGTATGTGGAATGCGGTCAATTAGTTCTAGCCGCTCTGGCCAAAAACGCTTGGAATTTTCTTCGAATGCAAATAGTCCAGTACATCCTCCAACTTCAGATTTTCATATCCCCGAAGCGGGACCGCAAATGCGCAGATCCGTTCTCCGAGACGATCATCCGGCATTCCGATAATGGTATGATCACCCATTCCAGGGCATCCCTCTAAAGTATCATTGATCTCATTGGTATTTAAATTCTCACCGCCCCGGACAATCATGTCTTTTTTTCGTCCAATAATGTGAATATTTCCATGCTCATCCATGATACAAAGGTCACCACTGTGGAACCAGCCATCGTCATCCAAAGCTTCATCCGTGATCTCCCGTGCTTTTAAATACCCGACAAACACACTGGGTCCTCTTGACAACTCTTCTCCCGGGATCCCCACACCTACGTCGTTCCCATCTTCGTCTACCACCCGGATCTCCACACCTTCCATTGCCCTTCCGGATGTCGTTCCATTCAGCGCAAGCGCCTCATCCGGACGAACAAATGCGTGTGGCACACTTTCCGTGGATCCATAGACTTCGCAGAGAAGTATTCCGTACTGTTTTGCTCTCTGTACCAGATACCCAGGAACCGGCGCACCGCCACAAAGATAAAACTTCAGAGACGGAATTTCACCGCCATTTGTCTCCAGCTCCCTTAAAATATCGTAGATGAAAGGGGTTGCTCCCATAGAATAAGTAACATTTTCCTGGTTCATAAATTCAATGGCCAATCTACATTGATATTTCTGTTGCAGTACCACTTTCGCACCATGAAGCATCGGCGCAATGATCGCGTGATGAAATCCAGTCGCGTGATGAAGCGGTGCCGGCATGAACATGATATCTTCCTCGGTAAGACCAAGCTCCCGGTTGAATGTTTCTTCCGCATAACGCACATTATCATGAGTCAGCAGAACTCCCTTCGTACCTCCAGTTGTGCCGGAGGTGCAAAGAATAACCGCGATATCCTGTCCGTTTTTAGTATGTACACACCGCTCTTTCGGAAGTGGCCCATAAGAAGTAAGAATTTCCCGAAGCAAAGCTACATCGCTCTTTCGCTCTTTCACACTGTCGATCAGCACGATATCCTTTAACAGCGGCACCTGATCCCGCACTGCAAGGATCCGATCTTCATAATCAGTCTTGTAGAAGAATGTCGGTCCAAAATAACACCGGGATTCTGTTATGTTTAAGCTTCTTGCCAGTTCCTTCTCCTCATAGGACATGGCAATGGGATGGGCCACCGCTCCCACCTTATAGCAGGCAATGGTCAGCATGGCAAACTCACTCCAGATTGGAAGCTGAAAAGAGACCACCTCGCCTGGCTGGATTCCCAGTCCTATCAGATACGATGCCACCCGGCCTGCTGCCTCATCCAGTTCCCGGTAGGTATAACGGTTACCACGGTCGTCGACCACATATTCCCGTTCCGGATACGTTTCTACCGTCCGGTCCCAGCAGTCCAGCAGCGTTTCATCTTTCCAGTACCCCTGCTCCCGGTACTGTTTCTGCAGATTCGGGTTGATCTTCCTTTCCTCAAACATAACGTGCCTCCTTACATCCGCCAGCATGCCGTTGTCCCGCCAGACTCCCGCTTCTACACGCGGAAGGCTGCTGCAAAAAGTGAGACCATTCCATCCTTTTGTCGGCAGCCTTTTCTTCCTGTTTCTTTGGTATTACGCCTGCTGCTTTGCTTTCAGTTCTTTTACCAGAGCCGGAACGATCTCAAAAACATCGCCAACGATTCCGTAATCCGCAACCTCAAAGATCGGTGCGGTCTCATCCTTATTGATAGCTACAATCGTACCAGATCCGCTCATGCCCGCTACGTGCTGCACTGCACCGGAAATGGCGCATGCAAAGTAGATTTTCGGGGTTACGGTGGAGCCGGTCTGTCCAACCTGCTTGGTCTGCGGCATCCAGCCTGCGTCAACGGCTGCTCTGGAGCATCCTACGGTTCCTCCAAGCACATCTGCCAACTCTTTTAAGATACCGAAGTTCTCAGCACTCTTCATGCCGCGCCGCGGATACAATGACATCTGCCTCATCGAGACGCATATCGTTGTCCTCACATGCCTTGATGAAATCAAGCACTTTGGTGCGGATCTCGCTCTCCGGGGTATGAATATCCTCTTTGATGATCTCCGGCTGATTGTTCTCGTTGCGCTCCGGCTTCTTGAACGCGCCCGGACGGCAGGTACCCATCTGCGGTCTGGTCTCGCTGCAGAGAATCTGCGCGTATAAGTTTCCGCCGAATGCCGGACGCTCCCATACTACATTTCCGGTGTCCTCATCGACACTCAGCGCGGTACAGTCGGCAGTCAGGCCGGTGCGGAGGCTGACTGCGATCTTGGATCCCAAGTCTCTTCCGTTTACGGTTGCGCCTACTAAAATGGTGTTTGGATCATATTTCTCACAGAGCTTTAAGAATACGTTTCCGTAAGCGTCAGCTGAATAGTTCTCATACTCGTCGCCCTGGATCACATAGATCTTGTCGGCGCCGTACGCTGCGGATTCTTTTACAGCTGCGTCTACATCCTTGCCGATAACAATGGCGCAGAGCTTCTGTTTCAGTCCGTCCGCCAGCTTTCTTCCCTGTCCTAACAGCTCCAGGCCGACACTCTTCGGCTGACCCTGGAAGCTCTCGATAAATACCCATACGTCCTTGCATGTATCAAAACTCATCTTGACGACCTCCTCTGTTTATTAAAGTACTTTTGCCTCAACCAGCTTTCCGATCAGGTTGTCCGCAATCTCCACCGGGCTTACGCCTTCGATGTTCACACAGTTTGCGGTTCTCTTCGGAGTGAATGTTGCTTTTACTTTGGTCGGGGATCCCTTCAGTCCCATCTTGGTGGTGTCTGCGTCCGGCAGGTCTGCCAGGGTGATCTGACCGATCTCGGTGTTGAAGGATCTCATAACGCCCTTTACGGTTGCGTAACGCGGTTTGTTGCTTTCTTTGGTTGCGGTGCAAAGTACCGGGAACTTCGTCTCGATGACTTCCACGCCCTCTTCTACCTGGCGCTCTGCAATGACTTTGTCGCCCTCAACCTTTAAGCTCAGAACGTAAGTCAGACGAGTTGCGCCCAGATGCTCTGCGATACTCGGTGCGGTCTGGCCGGTATCTCCGTCGATTGCCTGCTTGCCGCCCAGGATGACATCGTAAGCGCAGTTTCTTGATTGCCTGGGATAAGATGTAGCTGGTAGCGTAGGTATCGGATCCGCCGAATGCGCGGTCCGTTACCAGATAAGCCTCATCAGCACCCATAGCCAGTGCCTCTCTCAAAACAGCTTTTGCCTGCGGCGGTCCCATGGAAATAACCGTTACTTTGCCGCCATACCGGTCTTTTAAGGAAAGTCCGGTCTCCAGAGCGTTCTTGTCGAACGGATTCATGATGCTCGGCACGCCGGTACGGATCAGTGTATTTTTAACCGGATCGATCTTGATCTCTGTGGTATCCGGAACCTGTTTGATACAAACAACGATATTCATCTTCAATCCTCCTGTCAGTTTTTCCTATTTGTATTCTTTATTTAATACGTTGGCGATGGTCAGTCTCTGTACCTGGTTTGCGCCTCAAAGATCTGGAATACTTTGACATCGCGCATCAGCTTCTCAACCGGGTACTCTTTGCTGTAGCCATATCCGCCGAAGATCTGAACTGCATTGGAGGTAACCTCCTGGGCGCAGTCGGAAACGAAGGTCTTGCAGATGGAGCCTCTTTCTGAACCATGATACCTGCATCCATCATCTTCATGGTGTTGTTGACCAGGCATCTGGATGCCTCGATCTTGATAGCCATATCGGCTAACATCTGCTGTACCATCTGGAATTTGATGATCGGGGTATTGAACTGTTTTCTCTCTTTTGCGTACTTCACGGACTCATCGAGTGCGCGCTGCATGATGCCGACTGCCAGGGTTGCCACGAACGCGCGGGATAAGTTCAGGGCGTTCATAGCCAGCTTAAATCCGCTGCCTTCCGGTCCTACCATGGCGGATGCCTTTACGCGGACATTCTCAAAGATCAGGTCGGTGGTGTTGGAGAGGCGCAGGCCCATCTTGTTCTCGTGAGCGCCAACGGTTACGCCAGGAGCGTCCGCATCGATGATGAAAGCGGAAATTCCCTTGTGTCCTGCTGCCGGGTTGGTCTTGAAGAAACCTACGAAAACGCTTGCTACCGCGCCGTTGGTAATAAAGGTCTTGGTTCCGTTTAAGATGTACTCATCGCCATCTTTTACTGCGGTCGCGCGCATCGCTGCCGGATCGGAACCGGCGTTCGGCTCGGTCAGGGCGAAACCTGCGAATGCGCCCGGAGCCACTTTATCTGCGAAATACTGGCCCTGCTCCTTGGTGCCTGCCAGGATGACGTTTCTTAATGCTACGAAAGAAGTGACAAAGGTGATGGCATAACCGGCATCCACCTTGGCCAGTTCCTCGAAGATCATTGCGGTGGTCTCATAGCTTAAACCAGCTCCGCCGTACTCGGCCGGAACCTCCAGCATATGAAGTCCCATGTCAAATCCCCATTTATAAAGTTCTTTCGGACACTCGCCTTTTTCATCCGCATCTTTCACATAAGGCTTGATCTCGTTCTCTGCCATCTCTTTTACAAGAGCAATCAGCGCTTTCTGTTCCTCGGTGTACATTAAGCTCATATCTGTGTCACCTTCCCCTTTCTTATTTTTAAACCTATAATTTTTTCAGTTTTGTCTCACCGGTTGCGGCTCCGGAAGCAATGGCTTCCTCGATTTCCTTGTCGCTGTAGCCACATGCTTCATCAGCTCTACGGTGTGCGCGCCCTGTGATCCGCCGATCACATATTCCGGCTCGCCCATGCTGCCGAAGCGGATCGGTTGGTCGGCATAAAGCGCTCGCCAGACGGGTACGGGATCTTTGCAAGAATGTGGTTGGCTGCTGCCTGCTCGTCCTTGTAAATATCCTCCGGCTCCATGCAGGCCTCACACGGCATGTCGTTCGCTTTCAGGCGCTCCATCAGTTCCTCTCTGGTGAACTTTGCGATCGCGCGGTCTAACGCTGCGACTACTTCCTGGTTCAGTCCGTTTGCGTTGATGCTCTCGCAGCGGCGGTACTTCTCTTTCGCTTCCTCCGTTAACATCTCCGGAGCGTCCAGCACGGTGAACATCTTCTCGTAATCACGGTCATATTCCGGACAGCAGATGCATACCCATTTGCCATCGCTGGTACGGAATACATCATTGAACGGGTTTACGACCTCCGTACGGTTCTTCGGATACTGGTTGCCGTACTGTGCGGAAATCAGGCCGGTGCTGAGGGCATAGACAGCTGCGTGATGCAGGCTGACGGTTACTTTATCGCCCTTGCCGGATTTTTCTCTTCCATATAAAGCAGCGCAGATACCGGAAGCCAGAGCCAGGGAAACCTGGAAATCACCAAATCCGTTGGTCGGGATCATCGGCGCGTCGCCGCGGTTTACGGTGGTTCCGAATACGCCGCCCCTTGCCATGTAGCAGGTTACGTCAAATCCGGCGGTATCCTTCTCCGGTCCGTACTCGCCATAGCCTAGCACCTGTGCGAAGATCAGTTTCGGGAATTTTTCATTTAAGGTATCATAATCCAGTCCCAGTTTCTTTAAGGACTTTGTTCTTGTATTCGTTACAAACACATCGGCCTCCGCTAACAGGCGGTAGGCAATTTCAAGACCCTTCGGATCTTTTAAGTTCAATGTGATAAATTTCTTATTTAAATTGGCTACATCGAAGGCCAGGTTTTCATCATCGTTATAAGGCATATTGAACACTGCCCCCTGGGTTCTAGCCGGATCGCCTTTTGCGGATTCGATCTTCACGCAGTCAGCGCCCCACTCTCCCAGTACACGCACCGTAGTCGGCGCGGCCAGATAAGTCGTTAAATCAACGACCTTGATTCCTTCCAAAGGTCTCATAAGTATTCCTCCATCTCTCTGCATTCCGGGGTACCCGTCCTGCAGTCCGATCATTGCATTGCTGTTTACGCGCTGCGCAGACAGCAGCGCCTGTCATTTAGGGGGAACAGGTCCCCAGGCCCAAGTAGGAACCTGACGACCCTGTTTAGGAAAAAATATTTACAGCACGTACTCCATATGAGCACCGTGTTTGATGGTATTTCTGGAAATGGTAATTCTCTGAACGGTCGGAGCGCCCTCTTCCAGCCACATGGCGCGGCAGTCGCGGTACAGTCTCTCAACCGGGCCGTACTTGCAGTCCTCGAAGTAGCCTACGCCGCCGAAGATCTCAAGCATCTCATCGCTGACTTTTCTGGTGGTATCAATACTGAAGAGCTTACACATAGCAGCCTTCTCCTCAATGTACTCGCCGGTCGGGTTCTCCATATAAGCCTTTGCGAAATCGTAAACCATGCAGCGCAGTGCGTGTACCATCATGGACATATCTGCGATCTTTACACGGATAGCCTGACGGGTTCCGATCGGTTTGCCAAAGGTTACACGGTCATGTGCGTATGCCAGGGACAGTTCTAACATTCTCTGTGCCATACCCAGGTTGCTGGCTGCGATGTGGGCACGAGATACGGATAAGGAGTGCATTGCAATCTCAAGTCCCTGTCCCTCACGGCCTAACAGATATTTCTTGTCGATGCGGCAGTTGGTGAATTTCAGATCGCCATGGCCTGCACCGCGGCAGCCCATCATATGCGGCATGTTGATCACTTCGAATCCCGGTGCATCCATCGGTACGAAGAATGCGGAAAGTCTGTCATCTTTATCAGAATCCGGATTGGTTACTGCGATAACGTATGCGAACTCGCAGCAGTCGGTGTGGGAGATCAAGGTCTTCTCGCCGTTTAATACATAGCTGTCGCCATCTTTCACTGCCATGGTATGTAAGTCAGCGCCGGTGCCGCCGGTTGCCTCAGTCAGCGCGAAGCAGGTGAATACTTCCTTGTTCTGGAACTTGGACATGTACTCTGCTTTCAGCTCCGGGCTGCCATAGTCATCCAGGATTCTCCAGTTTAAATCCATTGCATAGTGAAGATGCATTCTCATTCCGCCCGGTCCTCTGGAGAACTCTTCCTGTACCTGTAAAATTTCAAGCTCGTTTAAGCCCCATCCGCCGTACTCTTCCGGTAAGGAACAACGGTATAAATTGTTCTCGATCGCCAGATCGTAGAACTCCTGCGGGAATTTGTTGGTTACCTCGACTTCTTTCTGGATCTCTTCCAACGGACCTTCTGCCAGCTCGCGGATCTGTTTTAAGTAAGCCTGGAACTCTTCCTTTGTTAACTTGCTCATGTGATATCCTCCTTATTTGAGTTGATCATTTGATTGTTCATTTTTTATTTTGTTGCTATTTCTTTAACAATCTTGATGATGTTATTATAACGTGCCTGTCCGTAAATATCCAATCGGCTGTATCCGTGCGAACGTATCGAATTAATCGGAAAAAACTATCAATCGATTTTTGACTTGTAAATGGATTTTGAGGGTGTTATAGTCTAGCGTGTGAAGTTGTATATTTTTGACAAATGGAGGTTTCTTATGATTACAAGACCGGAAATCATGGAAGGGATCAGACGGCATATCCAGCCCATCGGAGGGCAGGAAAACCTGAATATATTAGAAGTGGAGCCGGGGCATGTCCGGCTTTCCATAGAACTGACGGAAGCATGTCTGAATCTGTACGGCAATGCCCACGGCGGCTTCCTCTTCTCTCTCTGCGACATTGCCGCCGGCATGTCACCTACGCCTGCGAAGTCACCAACGTCACCCAATGCGCCGGAATTAACTTTGTGCGCGGCGTAAACAGCGGGACGATCTATGTGGAGTCCAACATTGTTCATAAAGGAAGGCACACCGCCGTATGCCGGGTGGATATCACCGGAGAGGAAGAAGAACTGCTGGCGACGGGAAACTTTACAATGTTCCTGGGGAAGGAAATATAAAATTGCAATTTAAGGGAATAGCACGAAAGGGTCCGAAGTTCCGGGGAGGGCCTACAGAACCGCAGATGCGGTGGAATTTTGTACTTCATTCGCTCCGCCGCCTATTGCCAGACCTGCGAGCAAAACTCGCGATTATACCACAAGTATATCATATACACGAAAAATAGGTATAATCTGGCATTCAATAACAAATAAAGATTACTGCTATATCAGATATTTGGGAATTGTATGTTGTTTCACGAAGCAAATATGATATGATATGATTATCCTACAGACATGCACGGAGGATAGATTATGGGGAAAATCGCTTCAGAAACGGCAGAATTATTAAAAGAAATCATACTAAGTTGTTCCGCCGAAGATATACTGCCGGAAGAATTAGATAATTTTATAGACTTTTTAGCTAATGTTTCAGACAGTAACGCAAATGAGCCTCAGGCTATTGATAAAACCGGCGCAGAGGTTCTCTTTCTGACATCCTTCTTGACTGAGGAACTGGAAAAAGATTTTCCTGAAATAGAAACCGATTTCATCTTTCATAGCCGCGCCAAACTCCCCCAGTTCGGCCGAGATGCCATTCCTCTGGTTAATTTACTTAACTGCTCCAGTATCATCGACAATCACCAGCAAAGGTCCTTGCATCAATCTTATGCGGTGCCCAGAGTGGAGATTCCTATTGTGCAGAGCTGCTGAAGAGTATGTACAAAATTTATCATAAAAAAGAATATTCTCAGTTTAAACGATATCCAAAGCTTACAAGCCGTAATTTAGCGGATTTATGCACCTTGGAATACTCTTCCTATGAGGATATGCCCCTGGATACTGAAAAATTAGCACGAATACTGACCATGGCTCCATTCTTTCATATTTCCTGCAGCTCAGATTGTGACATCTTCTATTCAGACCTTAACAACGAAATGGAACAATATCTGGAGGATACTGCGGATACTACCCATATCAGTATTGATCCAGAAGATATCACCAACACAGTAAAGCACTATGGTTCCGTGCTTAAAATGCTGACGGATAAACAGGAAAGGAATGAACTCTCCAACAGTTTAAAACTTGCACGGGAAATAATCAAAATGAGCGGCCTTTCTCCAAAAACTTTAGGCCTATGCGGTGACGGAGCTTTTAATGCCTATAACATGGCCCTGATTACAAAAACAATTAAATTGACAAACTATGATTCCGAGCAGCTGCAAGCTACATGATGATCTGTGATCTGGCAAGATATCTGGGGGTAACATTAGGATTCATCCATGCCCAAACACAAGAATATCTTTTCCAGACTATTCCGAAAGAGAAGAATTTAAAAGTTCTGCAGTCTATGAAAAAGAAATCATTGGATACTAATTCATCAAATAAAACAGAAAAGACATCCCGGCAGCAGCAAACACCAGCACCTATGGAATCTTCTTTCAAATCAGAAGCCGAGCTATCTGAATTAAAGATACGTTTACGTGATGCACTTTCCATAGGTTCACATTTTCAGGAACAATATAAGGAAGAAAAACATTCACGGGAAGAATTAGAAAAAAGGCTTAAAGAATATGATGCAATGAAACAGGAGCTCACGGCTCTGCGGGAATTTGTTTACAACAGCACCGAGGACACTCCTCCTACTGTAAATATTCCGATTTCAGAAATGAAAAAAGCAATTGCAATGAAACGGATCACGATTGTTGGCGGCAACGAGAACTGGGTTAAAAAGCTTCGACAGGAATTCCCAAACTGGAAATTTGTCAGCGCATCCGTATCAAGCACCGTGGATAATATGTCCATTTTAAAGGCAGAACGGGTTATCCTCTTTACGGATACACTTGGCCACAGCAATTATTACAAATTCATGCAAACAATCCAATCCCACCATATTCCTTTCAGCTTTTTGCATGGCGTTAATATTGAGCGGAACATCATTCAAATCTATGACGATATATTTGAAAAAAGATAGGAATATCATTGCAAAAACGCTTTCTCAGCACTGCTTCTATAATTTTTAACCTAAAAAAGCTCCTCCTGTGAAGGAAGATATGATGTCAGAATTGTGTGCTTGTTAATTATTATACAATACTTTACCCGATATGACCAGCGCAAAACCTACATTTTACATTATCAATTCTTATAGTCGATAGCCCATTTATTATATTATCTCTCCACGATATACTAAAGGCTCTTTCCCTTTAATATAACTGAGAAAGAGCCTTATAAGTTGATTGCATACACATAATTTTTTTGCCTTTCGGCGGGGAGAAAACTGCGTATACAAGATTATTATAGAATATTTTCTGGCAAAGAACCACTAAAAATTTTCCATATACTCCTTTTTACTCTTCCTGTCCATACACATCAATCTGGCAGCTCTTCATTGTTTCGAGTGCGGCATTATGCTTTTCTGGTGTAACTCCGGCACAGCAGCTTGCATCCACTGAAATTATCGCCTCCGGATACTTGGCTTTCAGGATCAACGCATTGGAGACCACGCATATATCCGTGCATACTCCAACCAGTTCAATCTCATCGTTTGAGCCAAAGCCTCCCAGTTAAGCCAGCCAAAGGTCGGCTTGTCTATATATTCGCAGTTTTCCACTTCCAGCCCAGGCACAATCTGCCAGCCTTCCGTTCCATTGATGCAGTGCTTCACTGGTAACTTTTTCCCCTCCGGCGTGTCCAGATAATTCTCCCCATGGGTATCCCTGGTAAAAATTATCCGATCCCCGCGGTCCGCATACTCTTTTACTTTTGCCTGCACATTTAGAACAATTGCCTGCGCTTCCTTATTGCCAAGAGTTCCCGTCACAAAATCATTCTGCATGTCGATCACGATCAAAACCTTACCCATTCCTCTTTCCTCCCGTTTTCCTAAATTACGGATTTCCCCTGCTATAATCAGAACGTTTCGACTTCTGATGAAAATCTGCAGCGCCCCCGAATACGTTTTCTTTCATTATACTACTGATTCCTAATTAGCAAAAGAAAAAAGAGGATGCCTCTAAAGCATTCCTCTTAAGTTTCAAGCAATCTCTACTTTTCAATCCACCCTATAAAAGTATTAATCTTTTCAATATCCGATTCATTCATAGTCCGTAATTTTTCACACACTTTTCTGTATGTGGTATCTTCATCATCCAGTGGTGCGAAAAAACTCTGCCGGCGTCATATCTAAATAGGCAATTATTTTAAACAGTTCTTTCAGAGACGGTAAGGCCGCTCCGCTGGTTATGCCACGTATATATGATCCACTTTTATCCAAATCCAGACTCATTTTGTGTTCGGAAATGTTTTTGCTTAGTCTCAATTCCGTAATCCGTCTACGAACAAAATCCTCTTGCTGCGCATTGGCCATTCTCCCACCTCCCGTTTCAATTATTTTAGTATGAATTTGAAGATGGCGTTGGTTATAAAATTATCAATTTACATTTAATATATTGTAATTCTAATGATTTTATTATCAATATATAATTTTAATTCATATTATCAATAGCAATGCACAGCATTTTTCAAATGGAGGTATATCTATTGGGGATGTACGGGCAATCCGACTCCTGGAAACATGACAATAAAAAACCCAGGCACGATCATCACTGATCTCTGTCTGGGTTTCTTCCTATTATAATATAATCAATTTTGCCATAGTCTGGATAAACAGATTTCTCTCGTTTCCAAAAGAAATTTTCGTTCTGTTCATTGCCTCTATCAATATCGACATTACCGTATCCAAACGCTCTTCCGGTAACTTCCGATAGGCCCGTATTCCCCGCATCTGCTTTTCCGTAAGGCCTAAAAGCTTTAAAATTTCATTTTCCTTCATATCTGACAACAATAACGCTTTTTTCGCAACCCGGTAATTCCGAAGAAGCATCCCGTAAAGCTTAAGGCTATTATTCCCATGATCGAATAACTCCACCGCGAGCTTCATACCTTCCATAGGATCCAGTAAAAGCTTTGATGCCAATTCCCAGCTTTTCCCCACTGCTGCAGGAACAACCTGGTCAATCGTCTCTTTGCTCACTCCAGCATCCATGGACGCAAATGCAATCTGTTTAATGAAAATAGCTATCTGGTAAAGATCTATTGTCTCATCTTTCCCGTCCCTGCGTTCCTGGTATGCATAAGCGCTCCTGTCGATAAAATATCGCAGCATCGGCTCCGCTATTGGACAATCTAAGGACTGAAAAGCTTTTTGGATCCAACATTGATAAGACTTTCCATTCAGCTTATCACAACATATGCCATGCTTACTTTTCCATGCATTCCAGTCCTTGCTGTTGTCAAGCTTTTCCGTCCGAATGATCAAGCAGGAACTTTCCGGACACTCTTCCATAAGATGCAAGAGTTCCTTCCTCTCTTTTTTCACATCCTCCACCTTATAAATAGCGCAGGGTATCCCAAAGAATGAAATGCTTTGCAGAAATTCTTTCACTCCATCTATGGCATCAAATACCTGCACATAATATGTCGTATTTTCCGCTAATTTCCGTACTTCATGGTCAATGCAGTACGGTTCCGTTCCATATACAATTTTCACCATTTTCTCCACTCACTTTCTCAGTAATTCGTACTCAATGAAGCGAAGCCATGTCCTCATTGGTTACACTATAATGGCTGCGCTTCCTGTTCCATGACAGAACGATTGAAAAATTCTTCGACATTTCCATTTAACTTTCCATACAGCATCTGTAATAATGGGATAAGATTCCATGACAAGAAGCCAATCCCATACGTGATTTCCACATATCCATCGCAAAATCCAGTTTCTGAAGGATATATCATAATGAAAAAACCTTCAAATGAAATCACAAAATAATCCAGTTCCACGAAAATATCCGTTTCAGAAAGAAGCGGTGCATTTTCTCCCTTTATGAGTACAATGACAAACTCTCGCTCTTCTCCATAAAAATCGCATCGGAATTCATCAAATGCTCTGTAAAATGCCGCCTTCTGATCCCTGGACAATATATGATCCAAATCCTCCAATTCAGCAAATTCCAATAATTCAAACCCTAATGCCTTCATAATGGCATCTAGCGTTCTTTTCCTCTGGCCATCTGCCACTTCCAATCCCTCAGAGCATTCATCACTGACAATACATAAAAGATTTTCAACCGGTACATCCTCCATTCTTAGTTCTGCCGTCTCATACTCACAGGTTATAATACCTGCTTTGATCAGCCGGTTTACTAAATGGCTGACCCACATCTGATAATGTGGATAATACCTGGCAGATCTGCCCATGTTGGAATTTGCATACGCATATGCCTCTTCTTCGTTGCAACCACCCTGTTGAAAATAGTCCATCTGATCCAGATAACTCCACGGACAGAAAGCACCTTCTATCCTTTTCATGAGCCGGATCACCTGTTTTAATACTTCCACGCGCGCTCCTCCTTTAGCCGATAACACATTTCCAATTTCGCAGCAAGCAGACATGTTTTCCAGGCCGGCACATTATCTTTATATGTACCATAGGAAATGTAAAGACCGCCTCCATTAAACGCATTGCCAAATACGTTTAAGCCTCTTTGATCGGTCTGCTGGTTATCTTGCAGCACCAGCATAAGATACGGCTCATCCTGATCATAAAGCTTCAGTAAATTATGGTACTGTTCATATTTCATTCTGCATTTTGCAAGAATAGGTTCCAGGATCTGCTCTGCAGATGTTGTCACTCCGCAGTAAAGCACCGGATATCCTATTTTTTCGATCAGATACCGGTAAGCTTTTGCGAAACTATCATAATATTCGTATAAATTTTCTGGAAACGGTTCTTTCACAAATTCATTCGCCCATGCGTACCGGAACAATATGTATTCACAAAAGTGTTCCTTATAATCGCTCAGATTTAGCATACTCCTCCTGCCTTTCCTAACACATAAAGAACAATCCCACATAAGTCACATACCGGAGATACCGGAAACATATCTCCCCAGTCTGAGTTCTCTTCTGGATTGTACAGCCAGTAATAATGCTCACCAATTTGAATAAAATCTGTCCCGGACGAATAAGAAACACTTAAAGACTGGCAAAACAACTCATATGCTTCAAATGCGATTTCACAAAGTCTCCAGTCCCTGCATTCTTCATACCAGCGTATTACCTGCTCCACAACGTCCAAAGTAAGTACCGTAGTTCCACATTCCCCCAGGTATTCTTTCAGTTCTGCCTTTACTTCTTCTGGAAAAAGTTCCAGAGTTTCTGTATCATCCTCATAGGCAGAAACCACATCGGTAAACCCAATAATCCCAGGATATGGAGTTTCTACACAAAAGAGTACTTCTTCATTTTCACTGATGAAGTCATCTTCATCGTCTGACTCAATCCATTCAATCGATAAATCATAAACTTCCCCCACTTCAATCCCATATTCCTGCAGGATGCGTTGTACCGCTACCTGTAAAAGTTCCATCTTCATGCAGTTATCCCGAAAAGAATAATCAAAACATTTTTCATACTGCATCAGACGCTTTGCATAGGTAATGATCTTACGCAGTTCTTCCGGATGATCGAAGAGCTGCTGATAACGCTCCTCATTCACTATCTTCAAAAAATATTCCCCTTTCCGCTCCCGCATTTACCGGAATAGCATTTCCCTTAAACACATCAAAATAAACTATTTTATATGGAAGGAACCCGTTTCTTAAAATTCCGAGAGTAGCTGATAAAGCCAGCATTGCCGCAGCCATATTGGTAAACCGATGCTGCGGTGAAGACTGGTTGATCACCCCACAGCTTAATTCACTTGCCCGCTTTTCCCGGCTTCGCATGATTTCCGGAAAATAGTACGGCCTGGAAGGTGACAACATCTTTCCATTCTTTTTGACTGCAGCTACAACCTCGCCAGTGTGAAATTCATTTGCCGCATCGATCCAGATACCAGTAGGCGTCTGACGGAACCATTTTTCCATTTCCTGTCTGGCCCGGTGATTATCCACTGACCCAATCAGAATCGGGACCGTGCGTCTATAATAAGTTCCCGTCATCTGCTTAAAGACCACTTTTAACTGCTCAGCGGAGTCAATGTACATTGGATATGCTCTTACTTCGATCCCATAATGGTCTCTAAGAGCTTGTGCCAGTACCATTGCCTTATGCTGGCCAACATCCTCTTTCAGGAAGTTCTGCCGGTCAAGGTTCTTCTGCTCCACCCGGTCTCCATCGATTATGGATAATGCATAGGAGTTGCGTTCCTCCTTCGTTAAGGATGAAAGGATTGCACCTAATTCCTTCAGATAATAGGAACCGGTCCCACCAGTGCCTACCACAACCAGTTGATAATGAAAAACTTCGGTTGGTTTCCGGCCCATGGGAAGATCCAACTTCTGGTCGTTATGATGCTGTGGTCTTATTTGGGCCATTTTTTCATTCACACAAAATGTCCCACATTCAATCTGTCCTTCTTCATAAACGGCCACAATCTTTGACATGGCAAGGTTCACCAAAAACATTCTTTCCAAATGCTTCCAGACAAAATCTTCGCTTTTCTCTTCCGTATTTGAAAAAAATGGTTCCGTTCCGCTTCCGTCATCCAAATACAGCTTTGCATCTGCAAATTTCAGATACAGCTTTCTTTTCGCAGACAGTTTTTTCCATTCCGTTCGGTAGTCTCCAGGAATGCTCCCATCGCTGCAATCAACCATAAAACATAATCCCGTTTGGAAATCTGTAATACCGGACTGCCTACAGAAAAATCTCCCGGAACAGCCGTCACCTCATAGTCATACTGTTCTTTCAAAAGTTCTGATAATAAAAGTGCCCTGTTCTGGCCAAGATCTTCCCGGATATATACCGCGCCAAGGTCCTCTTTACCGATTGAACCAGGATCAAAAACCGTAATATCCGTCCGGATCAAATTTTCCTGTTTCATATGAAGATACGCAATCATTTCCTTTAAAAAGAAGGAGCCGGTCAAGCCAGCTCCTATCACAATTACATGCAGATTAATACGCATGTTTGTTTCTCCTTTCCCTGTTTACCATAAATTCTGGCAGTTTTAACACATCCGGCATCTCTTTTGTCCTTTCTTCAGACTCCAGAACGTATTGTAAAAGAAGCGCTTCCTGGCGCTTCTGGATCCTCCTGGCCGCTGCACGCTGCCGGGATCTCTTTTCCCTTGTAAGAAAGCTATACCCCTCGACCAGGCACCGTATAATCAGCTCCATCACACCATGCAGCAATAAGGATATAACTACCACAACAAAAAATGCTTCCATAAGCACCAGAATACCAATCCCAATGATAAAAAGACTGCTATCCTCTAACAGTGCGATTTCTGTTCCTGTAAGATAGGCTCTCTCTGACTTTGCATTCAGGGATTCCTGCATTGTCATTTCGCTCTGCATCGCCCGGAATGCCCAGCCAAACAGAAACCGGCCATACTCCTCCAATTTTTCTATCATAAACATACCTCTCCGATTATAATAATGCGACCAACTGATCAGCATAACCACATCCACACAGCAAAGGATCTCCTTTTCTCCAGGTAAGCTCCTCTGCTGAGATCAGAAAATGATGATCCTGCGGACAGTAATCTTTTCGCAGGCCGCGGCCAATGGAATATACATGGAAAATACCTTCAAAAAATCGTGCCATTTCATACGATGGAACATAAATGGCCTTTGTCTTTTCCTGCCCCACCAGCACAATATAGTGGCTTCCATTTCCGATGCTCTTGTTGTAGACCTGATGAAACCAGCCAAAACCCAGGACAGCCGATCCTCCATCGGAATCATACACAACGGTTTTCATCTGTTCTTCTTGTGAGAAAAATCTG
>ENA-OQIG01000431-OQIG01000431.1-human-gut-metagenome-genome-assembly--contig:-NODE-431-length-24505-cov-1.712241_pt1 | contig 24505 bp, 34 predicted proteins | sample MGYA00242576_ERZ504741 | MGnify/ENA primary metagenome ERZ504741 (study PRJEB26092, sample SAMD00036436) | human gut metagenome | host: Homo sapiens | study: EMG produced TPA metagenomics assembly of... | reverse complement strand
CCTCGGGTTGAAACATTGTCTATTATTAAGGAGGCAGTTGAGAATATCCGTCTGAGTCGAGTCTGGAGATAGACGTAGACAGATCGATATTACCGATCCGGCAACTTACAAATTATATAGTGACGGACGTACCATCGGAACGTTCCAGTTTGAATCTGCCGGAATGCAGAAGTACCTGCGCGAATTGCAGCCTTCTACCTTCGAAGATTTGATCGCCATGAATGCCTCTATCGTCCGGGTCCGATGGATTATATTCCGGACTTCATCGACCGTAAGCATGGTCGTAAGCCGATTGAATATGACATTCCGGTGATGGAGAAATATCTGAAAGATACGTATGGCATTACGGTCTATCAGGAACAGGTGATGCTTTTGTCACGTCTGCTGGCGGATTTTACCCGTGGTGAGTCCGATGCCTTCGTAAAGCGATGGGTAAGAAGCTGCGTGATAAGCTGGATCACATGAAGCCTAAGTTTATCGAAGGCGGACGCAAGAACGGGCATGACCCGAAAGTACTTGAAAAGATTTGGACCGACTGGGAAAAGTTTGCCTCTTATGCGTTCAACAAATCGCACGCTACTTGCTACTCATGGGTAGCTTATCAGACAGCCTATCTGAAAGCGAACTACCCGTCGGAATACATGGCGGCTGTCATGAGCCGAAGTTTGTCCAACATTACCGATATCACGAAGCTGATGGACGAATGCAAGGCAATGGTATCCAGACGCTCGGTCCGGATGTGAATGAGAGTAACCTGAAGTTTACGGTCAACCACGATGGTAATATCCGTTTCGGACTGGGAGCGGTGAAAGGCGTAGGCGAAGCTGCCGTGCAAAGCATTGTAGAAGAACGTAATACCAACGGACCATTCAAAGGTATCTTTGATTTCGTACAACGTGTCAATCTGAATGCCTGCAATAAAAAGAATATGGAATGTCTGGCGTTGGCGGGAGGTTTCGACAGTTTCCCCGAATTGAAGCGGGAGCAGTACTTTGCCGTCAACTCTAAGGGCGAAGTATTCCTCGAAACCTTAATGCGATACGGTAACCGCTATCAGGAAGACAAAAGAGCTGCCATCAATTCATTGTTCGGCGGAGCGAATGTCGTCGATATCGCCACTCCCGAAATTCCTCAGGGAGTAGAGCGCTGGGGCGACCTCGAACGTCTGAACAAGGAACGCGACCTGGTAGGTATCTACCTTTCCGCCCATCCGCTGGATGAGTTCGCGATTGTGCTGGATCACGTCTGCAATACCCGTATGGCAGATTTGGAAGATAAGGCGGCTTTGGCAGGCCGGGAGATTACAATGGGTGGCATTGTGACCAGTGTCCGTCGTGGAGTCAGCAAGAATGGCAATCCGTATGGCATTGCAAGATCGAAGATTATTCGGGCTCTACGGAAATACCTTTCTGGGGAAATGACTGGGTGACTTATCAGGGATATCTGAATGAAGGCACGTTCCTGTATATCAAAGCCCGTTGTCAGGGCCAAGCAATGGCGGCAGGACGAACTGGAAGTCAAGATCACTTCAATGGAACTTCTGCCCGATGTGAAAGAAGAACTGGTGCAGAAGATCACCATTATCATTCCTCTGTCAGTGTTAAATTCGGGACTTATTACCGAGCTGGCCACTTTGACCAAAGAACATCCCGGCAATACGGAACTCTACTTCAAGGTGACGGATGATACGGACAGCCGTATGTCGGTCGATCTGATTTCCCGTCCGGTCAAGCTTTCGGTAGGCAGAGATTTAATAACATATTTAAAGGAGCGCCCCGAACTTGGATTCCGTATAAATTGATTATCTTTGTAGCGCAAATCTACAAACGAAGTAATACATAATAATTAATACTTAATACTTAAAAAGAAATGGCTTTAGAAATTACAGACAGCAACTATAAGGAAATCCTTGCAGAAGGAAAGCCTGTTGTGGTGGATTTTTGGGCTCCCTGGTGTGGCCCTTGTAAAATGGTGGCTCCTATTATTGAAGAATTGGCCGCGGAGTTTGAAGGACAAGTCATCATCGGTAAATGCGATGTGGATGATAACAGCGATGTGGCTGCCGAATACGGTATCCGCAACATTCCTACTGTTTTGTTCTTCAAGAATGGTGAGATTGTAGACAAGCAGGTAGGCGCAGTCGCCAAACCGGTATTCGTGGAAAAAGTGAAGAACCTTCTCTAGACTTTGTCTAATATTTAATACTTATTACTTAATACTTACAACCATGGGACTGGAAGATGATTTTTATTAGAAGATGCCGATGACGAAAAGACCGTCGAGTTTATCAAGAACTATCTGCCTCAGGAACTGAAAGAGAAGTTCGAGGACGATGAACTGTACTATTTCTCGATCTGATAGACGAGTACTATTCAGAAAGTGGCATTCTCGACGCTCAGCCGATAACGACGGCTACGTAAACATTGACTTGGAAGAGGTCGTAGCTTACATCGTGAAAGAAGCCAAGAAGGACGAAATGGGAGAATATGATCCCGAAGAAATCCTTTTTGTGGTTCAGGGAGAAATGGAATATGGAAACTCTCTGGGCAGGTGGACTAATTGTCGCTAGTCACCACTGTAGATAAATGAAAGGAATATAGCCTGAAAGATTCGCGTCTTTCAGGCTATTTCTTTTTCCATCCTTATGCTTTCGCTCTCCGGTATTTCCTGCCAAGTACATTCGCTGCAAATCCCTTGAATAAAAACTGTTTTCTCTTTGCTATATGACAAACGCTCAGAACTCCTGTGAGAATACCGATTTGGTAATGCAGTAATCCCATCGGAGAATTGGCTCCTTCAATACCGAACAGTGATAGTCCTGTAATAATGACCAATAAGAAAACAACAGACAAGGATAACACGACTTTTCTTTTGCCTTTGCAGCCGATTGTTTTCAAGCCTTTATACCATCCCCAATGGCTTTTGACATGAACTATTCCCAATATCATGAATAGCAGGCTGGCATTAACATGGAACACGGCCCAGTTATGCCATATTTCATGGTTGTCACCCTGTCCTGCGATATGTAATTCGACGCCTGTGTAAAACGACAAAATGAATATGGGAACTAACATTAAATCTGTGAGATAAATAAATCTGTTTCTGCTCATCTTTTTTGATGGCAAAATTACAACGAACTGATTAATAGTGAAATAGACGATGTGAGGTTAAAGTTGTACTATTCAAGGTATTTCTTTCGATAGGAGGTCGGGTTGACGCCTACCGCTTTGGTGAACAATCGGGTGAAGTATGCATAATCCTCTATTCCCAAGTCAATGGAAATCTCTCTTACGTTTAAGGAAGTGTATACCAGCATTCGCTTGGCTCTCAATATTAATTCATTCTGAATATATTTGCTCACACTTTCGCCTGTGACATTTTTAACCACTTCATTCAGGTATACCGGTGAGATGTGTAATGCTTCCGCATAATAAGATACACTTCTGTTTAGTTGTTTTTCTTCTGAAAACAGTGCTTTGAGCGCTAATGTGATTTCAATATGCCTTCTGTTCTTGTGGTTTTGTCCTATATACTTCTGAATGTTGTCTGTAATGATGCCGACAATGGCACATGATAAATTCTGTATGACGGCTTTCGATTTGCAATCAGGATTCCCCCCGTTCATTCTTCGCAGAATCATGGAGAATAATTGGCCCAAATCAGTATATTGTATGTCGTTTATCTTAAACGGTACGGGCGATAATACATATTCGGCAATGATTTGCTTGGTTGGAGTATCTATAAACACTCCGTCTATAAAAAGAAGAAGAACGTCTGCGTTTCCTGTATCAATGATATGGTGAACTTGGTTGGGCTGGGTACAGACAACGTCACCTGCCGAGAAAACATACTCTTTGAAATCGATGCTTACATGACACGTACCGCTTTTCACTACGCCCAAAATGTAATAATCATCTCGGTGTACGTAATTAATCGTCCGATTCGGGGAAAAGGGAGATACTTCCTTTGCAAATATTCCAAAATCAGATTGTTGAACAGCTTTATGTGTAGGGATACCTGTCATTCATTTTTTTGCAAAGTTAGTGAAAACAGTTGAGAATACAGTTTATGCAATATGGCAATCTTATTCTATCGCTTATTAAAACTCATGCGGAAAATAGTTTCGGGGCTTTCGGATTTTTAGTATCTTTGTTCGTTGTTTTATTGCGTATCACTTAAGTAAGATAATCAAATTACTTAAGTGATATAATTGTCTTACTTAAGTAATCTATTCGTCTCACTTAAGTAATACGAAAGAATGTAGCCAACAAACAACTAATTACTTAAATAGAACCATTAAGTTATTAACAGCCAAACATAAAATTATTCTTATGAGCATTTATTACGACCTTTATGAAAATCCCAAACAAGAGGATGCTGAAGAACAGAAGTTGCTACACGCACGGGTAGTGCCAAGCGGAACATATACAACCAAAGAATTTGTGGAGCGGGTGTCCATGATGCATCATATTCCCCATGCGCAATTAGTTGGAGCGGTAGAGGCTATCACCGATGAGTTACAGACACTGCTGTCCAGAGGATATATTGTGGAATTTGGAGATTTAGGGCATTTTTCTTTGACCCTTTCTTTGGAAAAAGAGATTATTGACAGAAAAGAAGTACGCTCTCCATCTATTCGCCTGAAAAATATTAAGCTGAAGGTAAAACAAACATATAAGAGAGAACTGAACTCTAAAATGGATCTAGAACGAATATCTTCCCCGACACGTTCCAATGCGAAAATATCCGAAGACGAGTGCTTGAAAAAATTGCAGGACTTTTTAGAGAAACATCCTTGTATCAATCGGGCAGATTATTGTGCTATTACCGGGATGAGTAGATTACAGGCTTTGCATCAATTGAATCTTTCATAGAAAAAGGAATTATTCAGAAATATGGAAATGGGAAGACGGTAGTGTATAATACGTGTTGTGTGAGTTCTTATTTTAGATTTCCTCCAACGCATAATACTGATAATCCCGAAGTACCGTTTGAAGAAACTTCTCCTGATTATTCTCTCGTGGAGTAACAGATAAGATTTCCTGCACCTTTTTGGCGAGTAACGTAACGCGCCTTACCCGATCCTTTTCACCGGATTCCAGCGTTCGGGTGATTACGTTCACCTGTTCCAATGATAAATCGGCAGATTGTGGATACGTCGGATGATAATTCTTGGTCAGGTAATCAAATTCATCAAGGCTGACGTGTATCTTGCGATAATTCTTTTCTTTGATCACCATCGTTCCGGCTGCTAAATCACCCAGCCGCTGACTGTTTTTAGTCAGCAGAACGACTAAAAGTCCTAAACCTCCCGTGCCGGGACCGTCAATGATGAAGAGAAGCCAGCGCAGCAGATAAGCACTGATGCTGGGAGTAGAACCGTCTGATTTTACGACGCGTATATTCATCAGACGTTTTCCAAAACTCTGCCCGTGGTTGAACATTTCGCAGAGGAACGAGTAAAGAAGTACAGGCAAATAGACGAGGCACAGAATAAAGACCGTACCGACTCCGGAGGATAAATGCAGTTTAACAATGAGTGTCGTCACAGAATATAGATAAATCACAATCAGGGAATAATCGATGGCCAAAGCAGCAATCGTTCGCCGATACTGGCGGGCGTTTGGCTGATTCGAACAAACTGACCGGTAATAATCGTAGATTCTGCCATTCTTGGTTAAACATTTTTAGGTTTAAGTTGCAAATATATTATAATTCTTTTACTTTTGCTTCTGCTCTCAAACAAAACTTATTCGAAATCTATTAAAAGTGATGAATGTAAACTATGTCTATGGAATCATCTTCCTGTTTTAACATCTTGCCTTTCTCCCACAGATAGGGTAATTCCTTCTTTATTGCATGCAGATTCTTTGATAGAAGTTGGATGTGCAGATAGTGCATTGAGTATATTGGAAGGTGTGAATCTTGCAGAGTTGTCTACTATACAGTCTAGAGCTAAGTATGCCCTATTGTTAACACAAGCCAAAGATAAGAACTATATTACTCATACGGATGATTCGTTAATTCGTGTCGCTGTAGATTATTATGATACTTCCGATGATATTACCTACGGGCAAAAGCTCATTATTATCTTGGACGAGTTTGTCAAGACAGAGGTGATATTGAAGGAACTTGTACGGTGAATTTTGGTGCGATAGCTTTAGCTGAGAAAGTGGATAATTATGATTTGAATATTCTATTGAAAAGTAATTTGGGTTTATTGTTTTGGCAGCATGGATTGCAGGAAGAGGCTGATTCTCTTTATAGACAGACTATTGAATTGGCAGAAACACATCATGATTCATTGCGTTTAGCCGTAGTGCTAGTAAGTTGTGCAGATATTTGCATGGAGCGAGGAGAAGAATATTATACAGATGCAGAAAAATATTTAAAACGAGCCCTAAAGCTAATAAAAGATACAGATAAACAACATATTAAGGAGCTTGTGTTTAGTTCTCTTAGTTATCTTCTAGAATATCAAGGGAAATCACGCGAAGCTATATTGTTTGCAAATAAAGGTATGCGATTGGTGTTAGACAGTTCTGAAAGATATGGTTACTATCTAGTTATTGGGAGTGCTTATTTGCAATTGGAACAATATGATTCAGCCTCTGTTTATTTGAATAGAGGTATATCTTCTGATAATTATTATGCAAAAACAAATGCATATATGAAATTATCAGAAATGGCAACGAAGTTGGGGAAAAAAAATGAAGCATTGGAATACGAAACTTTATATGCTATATATAAGGATTCCATGAAATTGGTCGAGCAACCGGTTGAGGTAGTTTCTTCTTTGAAGGATGTGTTATATCATCAATCAACGGAACGCTATGAATCATTTTTGACTCAGTATCGTTTTTGTCTATTGTTACTTGTCCTATTGTTTATTATTACGATTTGTTTCTTTTTGCAAAGGCGTAGAAAAAGGAAGGAAGAAATGGCACAATTAGTCAATAAACGACAATTATTGTATAAAAGTATAGAGACTATCAAGAAAGAGTTAGAGAAAAAAATATAGAAATAAAAGAAATACAGCAACATTGTGAATATTTAGAGTCAGATGTTAACTCCAAAGCACAATTAGATAGTTGTCTTAATGAACTATTGGAACAATACCATTTAATGCAAGAAGATTTAGAACGTCGGCTTGTAGAAAGAGATGAGGAAGTAAAGCAATTGAGAAATCTGAATCTGAAATTTATATTAATGTCTTCTCCTGTTTATCAAATGTTGATAGAATTGTGTGAGTATAATAAACTTAATCCTGATGGAATGAAGAAGATTACTAATGATGAATGGGATATTTTATTGCATGAAATAGATATGGCATCTTTGGGATTTGTAGAAAGATTAAGCACTAAATATGAGTATTTATTGGAGGAAGATATTCGTTTTTGCTGTTTAGTTAGGTTGGATTTTAAATATGCCGATATTGCCAGTCTTTGGGGATGCACTTCTGCTGCCGTATATAAAAGAAGTTGGTCTGTATTGGAGAAGATGGGTTTAAATAAAGATAAGAAAATAAAATTGGTTGATATATTACGCAAAATCTAAGTTATTGTATTATTACATTAGTGTCCCATTAAAATTGGGACGAATTAAAAATTAAATAAACTTGGCCCATTTGGTCCGAATCGTTCTTTGTCATTTTGAAATTTAGTTTTATCAAAGAGGTCTCTCAGATGAGTCTTATCAGTCAATGAGATGCTCAGTATTTGTAACACTTCATATGTACTTCTGTCCAGTTGCATATCGTGTTGAATGATTGCCACCAAACAGTAAGCGCATATAGCAGCATATATCTGTATTCGAACAGCATTCTCTGTAGTTCCCCAAAATCTTTTGATTTTAAGGTGCTGCTTGAGCCATTTGAAAAACAGCTCTACCTGCCAGCGATTTTTATAAAGTTCAGCAACTTGAAGCGCAGATATATGCATCGCATTGGTTATGAATGTAAATTCTCGTTCTTGTTCTTCATCCCAATATTTAACCAGTCTAAGTGGCTTTGGGTAATATTGTTTAGGATAGAATCCTGTCAGAAGTACACTTGCGTCTGAAAGCACATTCTTAGGCAGTCTACGTTTCCATTGGATGGATTTGTATTGAAGATTCTTTTTTGCTCTGACAACAAAGTAGGCTTCAATTTGATGAATTTTATACAGCATTTTGAAGTTGTTATAACCGCGGTCAAAGATGTAATAAGAGCTTGGTTCATAAGGAATTTCAATCATAACTTTAGAATCGTGTACGGATGCTTCCGTGATATGAAAGAATGCAGGAATCTGTGTTTCCACATCATATAATGTATGCACTTTGATACCACCTTTCTTTTTGCGGAATTTTGCCCACCAAAAGACTGAAAGGCACAGGTCAATAGTTGTCGAATCGAAAGCATAAACGTTACCGCCAAGTTTGAAAATATGATTAGCACACTTTTGTCGTGCTTCGCTAACCAGGTAGTAAGCATATTCTTCAAAGATGTGATAGTCTCTATCTTGATTTGCTCTTGCCAGCGATGACTTTGATACATTTTTACCCATTCCTAAATGATAACATTTGGAATGATGAGCTTCAAGAGCAACTATCAAATCTCGCAGACTTTCACGATTAGAAAGTTGACCAAACATCAAAGCAAGTAGTTGATTCCAGCAGGTGAAGTGCTTCACATATTTATCACCATCATACTTGGTGACTATGCGGTTAAACTTACTTCGATTCAGAAATGAAGCCAATTGAGCGAAAACGTATTTGTCTTGGAACATATGCCATCGGATTAATCTGATGCAAAGCTACAAATTCAAGTCCGTTCGCTCGGAAAATCGCTGTAACTAACTAAATTTCAAATATTTCAAAGAACTCTTTTAGATTTTAATGGGACAGCAATGGTATTATTATTTGAGTTTTATGTAATACGATCTGCTTTTTGTATTCGTTAACATAACGGTGTAATACTTTTCTTAAACTTACTGTTCATATTTGCAGCGTTAAACATCAAATATGAACAGTATATGAAAAAACTACTATTTTTATTATTCCTGAGTATTTTCTTTTCGGATCTAATACTAGGAAATTCTCCAAATTGTAATATAAAAAGTTACAGTATGGAATTGAGTTATTTTTCTAGAAAAATAATTTTAAAAGGGAAGGGAGCTTTGGATAACAAAACGACTCGAATACCAGCTATCTACCCAGTGGAGGCATCTATAAATAATGATGTATTGTATATCGACTTTCTTTCAAAAGTATCTAGTGTGACAGTTACCGTAGTTAATTTGGATACTAATAAGACAGTGTATCTAAATACTTTTATTAGTCCTATAAGTTTAATTACTTTAGATTTAAGTTTGAAGGAAGGGGTCGCTTACCGCTTAGAACTTTTGTCTAAAGATTATGATTTATCGGGGGATTTTGAACTTTAATTAACTATAGTATTATGAGAAAAATATTTATACAATTTAGTTTGTTAGTCGTGCTTATTATTATTGCCTCGTGTAGTAACGAGAATATAATAGATGCAGAACGGAATGCAATTAAACAAGTAGATCCTAATGCGTTATCTGAAAAAGAAGTTATTTCTATTGTAGAATCCTTCAAAAGTCTATCAAATCTGAGACAAATACGAGAGGCGAAATAACAGAAAATCCAATTTTTGCTATTAGTGAGAAATATTTAATATCGTCTCGAAATTCAGAAATTACCCGTTCGTTGCCTAATGATGTAAAAGCTTTAGTTTATGAAGTTGAAATAAGGAATAGCTCTGAACAAGGGAAAGCTATTGTATCTGGTGATAGAAAATTCCCAAAGGTATTGGCGTATATACCTTCCTATAATGACTCCATTTTTGCAACGCAGATAGGAGCAAACGCTATGATTCAAATGTCGAAGAATGCATTATTAGACGAAATAGCCAATAATAGTGAGGCAATTACACGCTCTAGCCTATTACTGATTTAGATGGCCAGGTTTGGATGATGATTGAACCTTTCTGTACTACAGAATGGGGACAGAAAGAACCATATAGTTGGAAGTTTGTAAATACTTGGGTTGAAATACCTATGGATATTTCTCGTAAAATATGTACATGGGAAAGACGCCCAGTAGGACTTACTAACACTGCAATAGCCCAAATTATGGCCTCCTTAGAGCCTGAATTAACTTGTGAAGGGATATCAATGGACTGGAGTTATTTAAAAGAAAGTAAAAGTATTAGTTATGATGATCCTTATGAGAAATGGAATATGGTTGCATCTTTATTTAAATATGTATATGATAGTACATCTTCTTCTCCAGTTTGGGGAACTGCCTATACTGATGTATGGCCGGACTCAGAATCTAAATTAGTGTCTTGCATTACTGCAATATCAACTCCATTATCTAATGTGTATAAATATCTAAATTCAGGAAGTGGAATAACCAATTGTGGTAATATTCAAAAATGGAGTATAGAAACAGTTAAAAATTCTGTTATTAAAATATGTCCTGTTTTGGTAGAATGTAATGGAAGTGCTTTTATAGTGGATGGTTATGCAATGACAAAGAACGAATCTTCTAGCAGTAATGCATATTTTCATTGTAATTTTGGAAAGACAGGTAATTCTGATGGTTATTATTTGGTAAACAATGATGGAAGCATTTCATTTGAGACTGGTGGTAATACCTATTGGGATACGCAATTAAGTGTTATACCTGATATAAGAAAAAGATAACATTGATTTATTATTGTACAGATTACATATTCAATTGAAACTTAAAAATATTTATTATGAAATTAAAGTATTATTTTTTGTTTTTCGTATTGTCGTTATTAGCTTCATGTAATGATGAAGAAGGTTTGGATTTACATAATAAGCCGATAGAATCTAACTCAATTGTATTATCTCCGGATGAATACATTAGTATTGCTTATGATAATCCAAGAGTAATAACTCCTGATGAGGCAAAGCAACTTGTATTAGATTTTGGGGTTAACAGAGTGCAGACGAGAGGTAATGAAAATATTGTTGTGAAGTTTCGCTCTTCTTTTAATATTGAAGAAAAGGGCAGCAATGCGGTAACAAGATCGGTTACAGACAAATCAATTCTTCTTCCTGTCTATGAAATGGAAATAGTCAGTGATGCAGGGAAAGGACTTGCTTATGTTTCTGCTGATGAGCGTGTGGCAAAGGTTATGGCTTATTTGCCCAAGGTAAATCTTGAGGATACAGCTAAAATTATTGGTGCGAAGGCTATGCTTGGTTTGTCAGAACAAAGCTTGTTAGAGGAGGCCAAACATTATGAAAAAATGAAATTGGAATTTAGAGATGAAACATTAAAAAGAATATCGAAAGAGCTCAATGTTGCAGCCGTAAATTTTAATGAGATCAAAGATAGGATTCTTGTCGAGGATTGTCTAGATTCACGTGCAACCCCTCAAGATCCTGCTGGCAATGCTATTGGGTGGGCTGGTTTTTTTTGTATGGCGACAAATTGGGATCAAGAACCTGTATATAATGATTTATTAGAGAAAGCATATTGTGCACCAAATGTTGGGAAGGAACCTGTATATAAAGCTGTTCCTGCGGGTTGTTCGGTTGTTGCATGGCACAAATTATGGCTTCACTTGAACCAAACTTAACTATCGATGGTATAAAAATAGATTGGGAAGCATTGAAAGCACAGCCGCAGATACTAATGCCGCTACCCTGGAAGCCAAATCAGGGATCACCTGAGATTGTTAGAACTATGGTTGCTAAATTATTTAAACATATTTATGACCTTTCTGGTACTCATCCAGAATATGACAAAACAACAAATTGGGTAACAGGTTCTGGTACATCTGGACCTCAAACTAGGGATTTTCTTAGAAGATATTTTACAACAGGAGATTTGATAAATGGTTGGGATGGTAATGCTGCATTTTTGTCTTTACAGAAAGCTAAACTGGTATGGGTTGGCGTTTCAGATGCTTCTAAAAAAGCTTCTCATGCTTTTGTGATAGATGGATTTGCTTATTGGAGACCTCAAACGAGATATTTGGTTAAAAACTTTGATTTTTATTTCCGTGCGAATATGGGATGGGCTGGGTCTTATGATGGCTTCTATTTAGTTAATAAAGATATGTCGATATCTTTTGAAGCTGGAGGCTATGAATTAAACACAGGCTTTAATATGATCTGTGATATTATATTGTAAAAGAATGAAGTATATTATTCTGATTTTTCTTCTTGCTATTGTTAGTTGTAATGATGCAGAAGATGATGAAATATATATCAATGATTTTCCCACAGGATATCAGAGCCTCCATTATTAGATAATAAAGGTGATACTGCTTTTATTATTATGACTCCTGCGGAAGGATGGAGATTGCATGCTGCTGGGACTGTTGTGAATAAGGATTCTATTGCTCTCAATGTAAAAATGACCCATACTTTTTTGCTTGAAGAAGATTGGTTTTCAATAAAAAAAGAACAGGAGGATTCGGTGATGACAGTAATTGTAGACGAAAATACATCTGGTGATATTAGGGAGATAATCTTATGGCTTTCTTATATTGGCTCATCAATGAGCACATATACAATAAAGCAAAATCCATAAATTATATAACTTATGAAATTGAAATACTATTTTTTGTTAGTTATCCTTGCTTTATTTACTTCATGTAGTAATGAACTAGGTATGCAAGATAATCTGAATGATTCTAAAATTTTATTATCTTCAGATGAGTATATTAGCATTGCTTATGATAATCCTGGAATAATTACTTCAGAAGAGGCTAAGCAACTTGTTTTGGACTTTAATCCAACAGGATTACAGACTAGAAATAATAATGTAAAAATTATGGCTATTTCTACATATAATGTATCTAGTTCTTCTGGATTAAAAACAAGAGTCGGTTCAACTAATCTTACTACTATTCCTGTTTATAAAATTGAATTTTTAAGTGATGAGGGGAAAGGTGTGGCTTATGTTCCTGCTGATGAACGTTTTGCAAAGATAATGGCTTATTTGCTAAAACAGATTTAAAAGACTCTGTTAAATATGTAGATTCTAAGTCTATGCTCTATTTATCAGAATTGAGTCTGTTGGAAGATGCCAAATATTATGAAAAGGTAAAATCAGAACTGAGAGCTAAAACATTAGCGAAAATAGCAAAAACTTTAAACGTGAAGGCTGTGAGGTATGATGAGATTCAAGATATAATTATAGTAAAGGATGAGATTCTATCCCGTTCTGAACCAACATTTCCTATTGGAAATCCGATAGGTTTTGCTGGTCTGTACTGTAGTAGTACAGAGTGGAATCAAGACGCACCATATAATGATTTGCTACAGAAAGAAAATTGTGATCTTTATGATACAGGCTCACCTACTTACGAGGCTGTCCCTGCTGGTTGTGCTGTTATTTCAATAGCACAGATTATGGCTTCTTTAGAACCTGACTTAACGGTTGATGGTCTGAAAATTGATTGGAATATCTTGAAAGCGCAAAAACAAATTATTGCTCCTTCATCTTGGCAAACTCCTTCCTCTGAAACAACTAGAGAAATGGTTGCTAAATTGATAAAATATATCTATATAGCAACTAATACACAGCCTGTTAGAAATTCAAGTGGTTATGTTACTGGGTCTGGTACTTATTCTTCTGATACATCTAGCTTTTTCTATCGTTTTTTTTCAACTAGTGGTCTTAAAAATGGTTGGGATGGTAATGCTGCATTTCAATCTTTACAACTAGCTAAGTTGGTATGGATAGCTGCAACCTCTAATCGTGGGGGAAGCCATGCTTTTATTTTAGATGGTTTTGCATACTGGAGACCCCAAACAAGATATTTAGTTAAAAACTTTGATTTCTATTTCCATGCGAATATGGGTTGGGGAGGATATTACGATGGCTTTTATTTAGTAAATAAAGACCTTTCTATTACCTTTGATACATCTAATGGAAGTTATGATAGGAACTTTTCTATGATTTACAATATTATAAATAAATAAACTGGGGCTTAGGTCTGTTTTGAGCAGCAAAGGCTGATTTATAGTCTTTGTTGCTCTTTTTATTGAATATTTAAATAATAATCGTAGATTCTGCCATTCTTGGTTAAATATTTTTAGGTTTAAGTTGCAAATATATCATAATTCTTTTACTTTTGCTTTCGGTTTCGGACAAAACTTATCCGAAATCTCTGAAAAGCATGAAGGAAGTTACGTTTATCCGTCGGAACATTGAAAAATGGAAAGGGACCGAAAAGGTGGTGGAACAGGCTGCAAACCTGTCCCCTGACCAACTTGCCGACGCCTATACGGAACTGACTGCCGACCTTGCTTTTGCACAGACCCATTTCCCGACTTCCCGCATTACCATTTATTTGAATAATCTCGCTTCAGCCCTGCATAATGAAATCTATCGGAGCAAGCGTGAGAAATGGACACGCATTATCACTTTCTGGACACGGGAAGTGCCGCAGACCATGCATGATGCGCAGCGTGAGTTACTGATCTCTTTTTATCATCTTTGCCGTCAGTGCGTTGATCGGGGCAGTATCTGCCGCCAATGATCAGGAGTTTGTGCGTTTGATAATGGGCAACCAATACGTAGATATGACATTGGACAATATTGCCAGAGGTGAGCCGATGGCAGTATACAATGGCTCTCCCGAAGCTCCGATGTTTCTGGGCATTACAATCAATAATATAAAAGTATCCTTCCTGTGTTTTGCCGCGGGGATACTGACCAGTTTTGGTACGGGGCTTATACTTCTTCAGAATGGAATTATGCTCGGTTCATTTCAGATGTTCTTTTATCAGCACGACCTGCTTTGGGAGTCGGCACTTGCCGTCTGGCTGCACGGAACTCTTGAAATATGGGCGATCATCGTAGCCGGTGCTGCCGGACTTGCTTTGGGCAACAGCTGGTTGTTTCCCGGCACCTATTCGAGACTCGAATCTTCGCAGAGGAGCGAAAAGAGGGCTGAAGATTGTAATCGGTACGGTGCCCGTGTTTATCATGGCGGGATTTATCGAAGGCTTTATCACCCGTCACACCGAACTTCCGGATATGCTGAGGCTCGGCATCATCCTTACATCCCTTGCATTTATCATCTTTTACTATATTTATTTACCAAATAGAAAAAAACATGGAATCACAGAAACCTAAGGTTGCAATGTACGTGAAACGTTCTTTCGGTGATAAGTTGAACGCTTCTTTTGACTTCATAAAAGAGAATTGGAAAATACTGTTGAAGTTTACGACTTATCTGCTTTTGCCTGTAAGCCTTATTCAGGCATTAAGTCTGAACGGACTGATGGGAGGAGCGTTTGCCATGACTGCTATGTCCAAGACTGCGACGGTGCCGGATACTGCATCTTTATTGGGATTTATGTCCTATTACGGTCTGTATATGATTGTATTTATGATAGGCAGTATTTTGCTGACTCCATGATCTATGCATTGATCCGTACCTATAATGAACGTGAAGAACGCTTGGAGGGAATCACGTTGGGTATTTTGAAGCCTTTATTGTTCCGCAATATCAAGAGACTGCTTGTAATGACCCTTTTCTCCATCTTAGTCATGCTTTTCGTGGGGCTTGTGGTAGGTCTGCTGGCGTTTCTGTCACTGTTCACCTTGTTTCTGACCATTCCGCTTCTTATCGCTTTTGTAGTGCCGCTTGCATTATGGGCACCTATCTACCTGTTTGAAGATATTACAGTGATGGAGTCTTTCAAAAAGACATTCCGGCTGGGCTTTGCCACTTGGGGAGGCGTCTTCTTGATATCTCTGATCATGGGATTTATAGCTAATGTATTGCAGGGAGTGACTATGATGCCGTGGTATATCGCTACGCTGGTGAAATATTTCTTCTCATTAAGTGATGTCGGAAGCGAGACGACAGTATCGGCAGGATATAGCTTTATCCTTTATCTGCTTGGTATTGTACAGGCATTCGGCGCTTATCTTTCCATGATTTTCACTTTTGTCGGAATGGCCTACCAGTACGGTCACGCTTCCGAAGTGGTAGATAGTGTAACTGTAGAGAGCGATATTGATAATTTCGATAAACTCTAAACATATATAATTCAGAATAGATGCTGACATCCCCGGCTGATACATTGGTTTGCGACACCGTGCAGATTGCCAAATGGCAATCCGAATCGGCGTATGACTACAATCGTGAACTGATAACTCCTGAAATCAATATCTTTGAATGGTTTCGCAGGCAGTTTGGGGAATTGTTGCGGAAGATATTCGGCAGCCGTTTTGCCGAAGAGTATTCTGAACTTATATTAATATGTCTGGCCATTATTATTCTGCTCCTGATTATATGGTTTGTTTATAAGAAGCGTCCGGAGTTATTCATGCGTTCGCCCAAGAATAAACTGCCTTATGAAGTGGGAGAAGATACGATTTACGGTGTGGATTTTTCGGGAGGGATTGCCGATGCGCTTTCCCGTTCCGATTATCGGGAGGCGGTGCGTCTGCTTTATTTGCAGACATTGAAACGGCTTAGCGACGAGAAACGCATTGACTGGCAGCCTTATAAAACACCGACACAGTATATCAATGAAGTACGGATACCCGTTTTCCGTCAGTTGACCAATCATTTCCTGAGGGTTCGTTACGGTAACTTTGAGGCAACGGAAGAACTGTTCAATTCCATGAAATCCTTGCAGGAAGAAATAGGGAAAGGAGGGGGCTCATGAGGGGAAGCCGCTGGTTTATCTTCTTTGTCCTTGCTTTTCTGCTGCTGATGTTTGCTATAGAATATCATCTGCCGAAGAAATTTGTATGGGTGCCTACCTTTAGCCATTACGATGAGCAGCCTTTCGGATGCGCTGTGTTCGACAGTCTGCTGACTGTTTCACTGCCTTCGGGATATACACTGTCCCGAAAGACTTTTTATCAGATGGAACAGGAAGATACTGTTCACAATAAAGGAATACTGCTGATTGCCACTAATTTACCTTTCGGACGGGTGGATATAGAAGCCTTGCTCAAAATGGCGGATCGGGGAAATAAGATCATGCTGGTAAGCAGTTCTTTTACCAAGATTTTGGAGGATACGCTGAAGTTTGATTGCACTTATTCTTATTTCAGATCGGTCGATTTGAAAAAATATGCCGCTTCGTTATTGAAGCGGGACAGTATTTATTGGATCGGTGATCCGGAAGTTTATTCACGGCAGGTGTTCCGTTTTTATCCGCAGTTCTGCAAGTCCTATTTCCGCCGTTATGATTCGCTGCCGGTACGTAAACTGGCGGAGATCAATCTGGCAAGCGATATGGGGCACGCATTGGATGAACTGGATTCTACGACCGTTTCCCGCAATTATCATCCGTTGGTGGCTATGGTGCGTCCGTGGGGAAAGGGTGAAATCATTCTGGTTTCTACTCCTTTGCTTTTTACCAATTATGGAGTGCTGGATGAGAAAAATGCGACTTACATATTCCGCATCCTGTCGCAGATGGGAGAGTTGCCTATTGTCCGCACCGAAGGATATATGAAGGAGACTGCACAGACGCAGCGATCTCCTTTGCGTTATTTTCTGTCGCAAAGGCCGCTTCGCTGGGCGATCTATCTGTCGATGTTCGCTATCTTGCTCTTTATGGTGTTTACAGCACGGAGGCGGCAACGGGCAATACCTGTCATACAGGAACCGGAAAACAAATCCCTTGAATTTACCAAGTTGATAGGCACGCTTTATTATCAGAAGAATGACCATGCCAATCTGGTTCATAAGAAGTTCACCTACTTTGCGGAAGTGCTGAGAAGAGAAATTCAGGTAGATGTGGAGGAAGTGGCGGACGATGAACGTTCTTTCCACCGGATCGCTCAGAAGACGGGAATGGAGGTGGAAGAAATCAGCAGGTTGATCCGCGAAATCAGACCGGTGATTTATGGAGGACGTGTCCTTTCCGGCGAAGAAATGAAGGGATTTATTGATAAAATGAATGAAATAATCAATCATATTTAAAGAAGATATTTATGGAAGAGAATACAGAACAACGAGTGGATTTAACTCTCTTTTCCGAGAAGATACAGGAATTGAAGGATCAGATTGCTTCCGTTATTGTCGGTCAGGAACAGACGGTGGACTTGGTGCTGGCAGCCATCCTTGCCAATGGTCACGTACTAATAGAAGGCGTGCCGGGAGTTGCAAAGACATTGCTTGCCCGATTGACGGCTCGTCTGATCGATGCGGACTTCAGCCGTATCCAGTTTACGCCGGACCTGATGCCGAGCGATGTCTTGGGTACCACTGTGTTCAATATGAAAACCAATGATTTTGACTTTCATCAGGGACCGATCTTTGCCGATATCGTATTGGTGGACGAGATCAACCGTGCTCCTGCCAAAACGCAGGCTGCCTTGTTCGAGGTGATGGAAGAGCGTCAGATAAGCATTGACGGCATTACTCATAAGATGGGTGAACTCTACACTATCCTTGCCACACAAAACCCCGTGGAACAGGAAGGAACTTATAAACTTCCCGAAGCACAGCTCGACCGCTTTCTGATGAAAATAACGATGGACTATCCTTCGCTGGAAGAAGAAGTGGATATTTTGGAACGTCACCATACGAACGCTTCATTAATCAAGCTGGACGATATCAAGCCCGCTATCACCAAAGAAGAACTCCTGTCACTGCGTGCCTTCATGAATCAGGTGTTTGTAGACCGTACGCTGCTCCAATACATTGCATTGATTGTGCAGCAGACGCGTACCAGCAAAGCTGTATATCTTGGCGCTTCTCCGCGTGCATCAGTTGCAATGTTGCAAGCCTCCAAGGCGTATGCCCTTTTGCAGGGACGTGACTTCGTGACACCGGAAGATATTAAGTTCGTTGCTCCGTATGTGCTTCAGCATCGTCTGATCCTGACGGCGGAAGCGGAAATGGAGGATACTCTCCGGTAAAGGTTACGCAACGCCTGATTGATAAAGTGGAGGTCCCCAAATAAGAACCGAATCTCTATAATTCGTAACTCAAAACTTAAAACTCAAACTCAGAACCCGAAATTGTACTTAACCCGTCGTTTCTATATTGCCCTTATTCTGGTTATCCTCTTATTGGGTAGCGGATATCTGTTTGCTCCGTTTTTTGTCATCGGGCAGTGGGCGCTTTTTGCCTTATTCGTGTTGGTATCGGCAGATGGATATATTCTCTACCGTACCCAGGGGATTCAGGCATTCCGTCGATGTTCCGACCGTTTCTCCAATGGCGATGACAATGAAGTGAGCATTCGTGTCGAAAGTACTTATTCGCGTCCTCTCTCTCTGGAGATCATAGATGAAATACCTTTTATCTTCCAGAATCGGGATGTCTGTTTCCGGACTACCCTTCAGCCGAACGAGGGGAAAACAATCAGTTACCATCTTCGTCCGACCCGTCGCGGAGTATACTCTTTCGGGCAAATCCGTGTATTTGTGACCGATAAAATCGGGCTGCTTTCCCGTCGGTACACTTGTGGGCAGGCGCAGGATATCAAGGTATATCCTTCCTATCTGATGCTTCACCGATACGAATTGCTGGCAATGAGTGATAATCTTACCGAACTGGGTATCAAGCGTATCCGCCGGGTAGGCCATCAAACGGAATTTGAGCAGATCAAGGAATATGTAAAAGGAGACGACTACCGGACTATCAACTGGAAAGCGAGTGCCCGCCGGCATGAGTTGATGGTAAATGTCTATCAGGACGAACGCTCTCAGCAGATTTACAGTGTGATAGATAAAGGCAGGGTGATGCAGCAGGCTTTTCGGGGAATGACTTTGCTCGATTATGCGATTAATGCTTCGCTGGTGCTTTCGTATGTGGCGATGCGGAAGGAGGATAAAGCGGGCTGGTGACTTTTGATGAGCATTTTGATACCTTCGTTCCGGCTTCCAAGCAGCCCGGGCATATGCAGACGCTGCTTGAAAAGCTGTATAGCCAGCAGACTACTTTTGGTGAAACGGACTTCTCGGCTCTTTGTGTGCATCTGAACAAGCACGTCAATAAGCGTAGCTTTTTGGTTCTGTATACCAACTTTGCCAGTATCAGCAGCATGAATCGCCAGTTGGCTTACTTGCAGCAGCTCAACCGGAACATCGTTTGCTGGTGGTTTTCTTTGAGGATGCTGACTTGAAAGCGTACATCGAAAGTCCGGCGAGGGATACGGAAGATTATTACCGGCACGTGATTGCCGAAAAGTTTGCTTTTGAGAAGCGACTGATCGTTTCTACATTAAAGCAGCATGGCATTTACTCTCTGCTGACGACACCCGAAAATCTGTCTATTGACGTGATCAATAAATATCTGGAGATGAAATCACGGCAACTGCTATGATAAGTCTTTAATAATATTTTCTACTGTTTCTTTTAAAGGAGGAAGGTGCTTTGTTATGACTACCCATATAATCTCATAGTCAATGTTGGCATATTCATGGGAAATAATATTTCTGAGTCCAATAACTTTTGCCCATGGAACTTGTGGATAATCTTTGAAAAATGATCTTTGGGTTTTATCATCAATAGCCTTAATTGTTTCTCCGATTACCTGTATTCGCATAATGCAGGCATCCAAAACAGTCATTCCCCAAGGGGATAACAAGAAATCGTCTACATTCTGTATATTCTTGCATCTGTCTTCAATGATAGAGATTGATTCTGATAATTGAAGAAACTTATCTAGAATTTCCTCTTTAAGCGTAGATTCCATCTTTTTCTATTCTTTGGGATATGAGTGAACGAAGGTTTTTGCGTAAACGGAGGAGATCTATTTTGCAATTGCAGATATGCTCCAGTTCTTCTTTAATATCGAACATCACGAAAGGATCGGGTTCTTTCAATTCTACGAAAACATCTAAATCACTTCCTTCGTGTTGTTCACCACGGGCCACAGAACCAAAGATACCGATAGAAATAATCCCATATTTCTCGGCACACTGTTGCTTGAATTGGCGGATTTTTGTAAGGTATTCATTCGTTGTTTTCATAATTACATACTCCTTTCTCTACAAAAATAGTAAAAAACGGGAAGATAACAAGCGCATTTCTTTGAAAATAGCTTATTATAGAATTGCCTTCCGTGTTTCTATAAAGAAGAATACAGCCATTCCTATTATAATGACTCCCAGTATGCCGTAAAAGAGCCGTGCTCTGCCGCGGCCTACATTCCGGACGATTGTCTGGGGCATTGCGTGTGGTGAAGAACCAGTTCCAGTTCAGTAAGGAAGCTAGCAGGGAAGTGATTCCCGCTAGCGCAAAAATTCCTTGTACGATGTATTGTCCGGTCATAGTCTGATCACTCTGCTTCCGTCTTCCAGTTCTTCAATCGTCACTTTTACGGCATCTCCCGGTAGTAATTCTTCTACCAGTTCCGGCCATTCGATAAAGCAAAGGGCGCCGCTGTAGAATAATCTTCGTATCCCATGTCATATACTTCACTTAGCTTTTTGATGCGGTAAAAGTCGAAGTGATAAATCAATTCTCCGGTTTCGTCCGAACGATATTCGTTGACGATAGCGAAAGTAGGAGAACTGATAACGTCTGATACACCTAATTCTTCGCAAAGAGCTTTGACGAAGGTCGTTTTGCCGGCTCCCATTTTACCATATAAAGCGAAAACGGTGTTATCACCCATAGCAGCGATAAATTCCCGGGCTGCCTCATGGATACTTTCCAGTGATTGAATCTTGATTTCCATATACTATTCTATTATTATGACTGTTTCTTGCAACAACTCTTTCCGATCTTGCAAACGGCATAAATCAGGATAGAGAAGAATATAATCGAAGCGCCCGAAGGGACTTTCCAGTGGTAAGAAATAAACAGACCGCCCAGACATCCCAGAAAACCGATACCGATGGACAGCCAGATGATTTTCTTGAAACTGTAGGTAAAGAGGTTGGCTGTCATTTGCGGAATGGTGAGTAGCGATATTGCGAGAACGATGCCTACCATACGCAGACAAGCGACGATGGTCAACGCAATAAACATCATCAGCACATATTCGAATATCTCTACCGGAATCTTTTGCGAACGGGCAAACTCGCGGTCGAATGCAATATATACGATAGGACGGATAAACAGATAAAAGAATCCGGTTAATATCAGAGCCAATATGACCCAGCATCCACAAGTCCGCCTGATTGATGGTCAGGATATTACCGAAAAGATAAGCTGACAAGTCCGGAGCAAATCCCGGTGACAGGAAACTGAACATGATTCCCAAAGCCATTCCCAGCGTCCAGAATACGGCAATCGCAGAATCTTCACGCATATCTTTCCGCCGGCTCAGCCACTCGACACCGAATGCGGACAATACAGAGAAGACGGCGGCTGAGAGTATGGGAGAAATTCCCGCAAACAGTCCCAGTCCTATCCCTCCGAAAGAGGCGTGCGTGATTCCTCCACTGATAAATACCAGACGGCGGGTAACAATGTAAGTACCGATAATCCCGCAGGCAATGCTTGCCAGTAAGCTGCCCAGCAAAGCGTGTTGGAAGAATGTATATCGAAGTAGATCCACTTTTTAATTAAAGATTAAAGATTGAAAATTAAAAATCAAAGCAAGAATAATGCCGTCCATCAATAAAAACAACTTCAACGCCCTCCTAATACTTATTACTTAATACCTATTACCTCTCCCATTCCTTCTCTCTCCGATAATCAGAAAGACTTCATCTTTGAGGTCATCCGGCAACTCGATACCCCGTAGTTGCAAACTACGTACCCAGCCTGCGACATCAATGTCCTGCATGGTATATAACACATCCCTGAATTGGTTTGTTTCTTCGTCAGTATACGCATTTGCTTCCTTTCCGATGAACTGATCCAGTTCTTCGTCATCGTAATATTCAATTTTTTGCTTACGGCGGCAAGCAAACTATCTTTCTCGCACACTTCGTGTTGTCCGCAGCATTCTATATCTGCTTCTTTCACTTCCGGCATACGGTCCAGTTCGCCCTTTTCTATTTTCTTTTGCAGTCTTTTGTTGCGGATATAACCGGCTATCAATGCGATGATACCTAGCAACACCAAACTTATAATAAGTATCCACATAGTCTGTACTGATTCAATTTTCTGCAAAGTTACTTATTAATTTGCATTCTATCATGGATGGTATCTATTTCTTTTCTTACTTTTGCACGTTGCTAACTTAAATATATATTAGACGATGAAGCATAAGAAGTGGTTGACTGTCTTATTTATACACGGTAACAGGAGAAGATATCAGGTAAGTATATGGGCGGAAGGAAATGGCTGGGTGATAGAAAAAGGTGCGGATTAAAGAAAGAAACAGCCGGAACTGTAGGGTACCGACAAAGGTGATTTTCATCTGCTTAGGCGGTTATTTAAAATAATCCTGTATATTTGTGATAATAAATCGAAAGACTATGATACGACGTAGGCTTTGCCTCTTATTCCTACTGACTGGAATGACTCTGTTTGCTTATTCGCAGGATTGTTGTTTCAGGCTAATGATAAAGAAATTAAAGAAAGGACTTCTCTTCAGATATTTCAGGAAGGGGAGATACCTTGTTTTACGAAAAACTTTCAGTTGAGCTTTGAACTTTCTATTCGCGATTTTGATACTTTTGGATATGTTTTTCTGCTGAAGGAAGATCAGGGGAAAACTAAATATAGCTTTACGTATACTTATCTGGATGGTGAGAACAGTACATTCAAGTTTAATACCGACGGAAAAGAGAATCATTATTCTTTAAATCTGCGCAATGATGCACTGGCTTATCAATGGATTCCTGTGTCTTTTGCATTCGATTTGCAACAGGACGTACTTACGATTCGTATCGGAGATAACGAAAAGAAGATTACTTCTTTAGGATTGAAAGATACTTTTTGTCCGCACCTCTTCTTCGGACGTTATGATTATATTTTGGATATGCCCACTTTTGCCATCCGCAATCTGAAGCTGGAAGGTGATAGAAGTCATTCATATACTTTCCCTCTGAATGAAAATGAAGGGGAAGAAGTGCATACTTCTACAGGGAAGGTTTTGGGTACGGTTGTCAATCCGGTGTGGCTCATCAACGGTTCTTATCATTGGGAGAAACTTTTTGAGTATTCTTTTCAGACTCCTTCGGGAATCACTTTTGAGCCGGACAGTCAGCGACTGATTATTTTCAGCCAGGATTCACTTCTTACTTATAATCTGTTGAAACGTCAGCCACAAAAGTATTCTTATAGCAACAAACTACCCGTAAAATTGCAGTTGGCTACTCATTTCATGAATACAACGGATGGTAAACTTTATGTTTATGAATTGAATAACCTGCCGTTGGGGGATGCTACGGTAGCGGCGCTCGATCTGAATAATCAGGAGTGGAAACAGACCGGAGTAGCAGCCTTGCCGGTACAGTTGCACCATCATGACGGCTTTTGGGATGAAACAACCGGAAAGTATCTCGTTTTTGGCGGTTTTGGTAATAAGCGTTTTAACAATACATTCCTCGAATATGATATCGAGGCCGACCGTTGGGACACCCTCTCTTATTCCGGCGACCGGATTATCCCCGTTATTTCTCGG
>ENA-OQIG01000430-OQIG01000430.1-human-gut-metagenome-genome-assembly--contig:-NODE-430-length-24545-cov-3.219879_pt1 | contig 24545 bp, 28 predicted proteins | sample MGYA00242576_ERZ504741 | MGnify/ENA primary metagenome ERZ504741 (study PRJEB26092, sample SAMD00036436) | human gut metagenome | host: Homo sapiens | study: EMG produced TPA metagenomics assembly of... | reverse complement strand
TCTAGTTATACATTACAGGGAGATAGATACAAAAAAGATGAAACTTACTCTCAGAGTTTAAGTTTCATCTTTATATTTTATTTATTTTCAATTAATCAACGTGCAGCAAAGAGCAGTCCACCCATTGTAGCCTGACGTGCAGCCATCATACCTTGTGCATCAAGAGTTACATTCATTTTATCTCCATTCGGTAAGTTCATTTCAGCAGTACCGTCATTGTTCATTTTCAATAGCTCTGTGCTAACTCCATCGGCAACAACATTCCAAGTATTTGCTTCTTTATTATAAATCAACTCCATAGCTGAATCTTCACCTTCTTTAGTGATAGAATAGCCATTTTCAAGAGTCTTTACTAAATAATCCCCATTCTCACCTTTCACTTTCTTAACATCACCTACATTAGCCATCGGGTTGGTTCCACTCCAGAACTCAATAGAATTGATAACCAAAGCGTCCGCCAGATAAGCAACACCATATACCGGAACGATATTTAAAGCAAGAAAAACAAGTTCATTTACAAATTTCGTACCAATAGACTGGTTCCAGGAAGAAATACGATTAAACAGTCCGAATGATCCTACACATGAACTAAATAGGATAGTACCACTGAGAAAAATGGCAGCAACCAAAGTCAATCTGTTCTTTTTCATACTAAATTTATTATTTGTTATTACGTTAATATTATAGATCATTTATATAAAAATGATCCAGTTATATGCTGCAAATATAATCTTTTTAGTCAAAGAGAACAAATTTAGGTTACTTTTCCATTTACAATTTTCGTTTGTTTTTGAGTTGTCGTCCTATCACATAATCAACTGAATATTTCCCGGGACCACTAATATACATCAAAACAAAAATAATCAGATATACTAACGCCAGCTCTTTCATTGCAAAAACATCATTGGCATGAATAACAAAGAATGCAATTACCATAGTAAAAATCATCGGAATCATAGCCAATCTATATAAAAAGCCTATAATAAAGGCCATTGAACATGCTAACTCTGCAAAAACAGCCAATCCTAAAGAGAGGGGAGAACCCAGCCCTAATGGATCAGGAAAGGATGTGGAAAGTTCCTGAAAATTGCTCCACTTTTGTATACCATGATTCATCAACAACAGGCCAAACGAAATTCTTAGAATCAACAAGAATAGAGATGCTCCGGCACTGTCTGGTTTTAGAGGAAATAAAAATTTGTAAATCATAAGTTTATATTTTTAGATTTTATAATATAAACAACTGGCAGTTTTGTATTGTTTACTTGATACAAATCAAATAACGATAAAATCTGAAAAAAACAAGAATAATATTCGACCCATAAATTATCACTTTTGTTATATCAATAAACATTAGCGAATATAATCATGAAAGAAATATGGAAGTTCTTGAAAAGTTGTCTTGAAGAAATAGGCAGAAATATTCTCAAAGAGTATGGCTATTCCGATGATTAATAACTGTTTTATTAAATATTGACTTCAAAGAAAAATGCATTGCTTCAAAAAGGCAATGCATTTTTTTATCGGTATTGCAAAAAAAATATAATGTGAGCATCTTTTTGATATCTGATCTGTTATATCAACAATATAAAAAAAAGTAACTATGGACTATCTATTTTCTATCTATTCTTTTTGTTCATTATATGGACATTTATCGTAAAAAGTATACATGATGCACCCGAAATGGAAGATATCGAGTAGAATCTATAAAAAAATAAAGGAGGATCTATACAATAGTATGTCCTCCTTTCATTATTTCTATTTATTATTCTCCTTCGAGGAAGGAGCAATGTAGTCTTCCTTAATGAATTCATCATATACTTTCTTTGGATGATCAAAAGGAGCTACCCCCGTACGATTTTCATTAAAATTCTCACGTCTGAATTTCTTCAGTTTAAGATTATCTTCAGCATATTCCCGAAGTTTCTTCTTTTCATGCCCATACAATGAGCTGTCCAGAACTTCCGAATCCAACAGACTCTCTTTAGGGGTGATAGATGGCAACAGTTTTTGCTCTAATAATCCACGATAAGCACCATTATACTCACACCATACACAGTCTCCTAAAACAAACAGCCGATAAGTGTATCTGGACCATGCTGTCTTAATAGTCACTTCGCGAGAGTAAATCTCCACAGTTGCCTCCGAATCGAATGCCTGATCACGGATTACAACCAATTTCCTACCCGAAATATCTTCCTTAATAAGGGTCATCCATTTTTCGGAATTCAGAATTTCCCCGATAATATCAGGTAATTTTTCTTTAATTTCAAATTGTATTCTCATATCATTCGCCTGTGGGCCAGGACTTATTAATTGCCCCCAATAATAATCAATTTCCTAAAGATAGTAAGTTTTGGAGTTAAAAACAAAATTAAAACCATTTTTTTCCAGTCTTTTTGCTATAATTATCCATCTATTTACTGTCAAATACATAAAACTCAATATCCTCATCAATTTTACATATAACTTTTCAATCTGAAGGGTATTATCATTAAAAAGAAACTGATGTCAGCGCAAGAATGCTAACATTTCATAAGAACAATGACAAACGTATAAAATCAATTTTTGCCTCATTCGTTCTATTGCTCCTCTGTTCGGTTTTACACCTGTCAATCAGACGATACTCCCATTTAGCGAACTGGTATGTGTACTCCTTTATGGCTGGACTTAGAGAAGTGATATATAAGAAGAAATAAAACAACTTCTAGATGGCAAATGGACGTACTTGTATAGGGCATTTAATTGAACTCATTTGGATTTTTGTATTATCAGAAAGAGAAATTCTCCTCAGATTTTCATTATATCCTGAAATAATAAAAAAGGAAAAACCCTAAAAATAAATGATTTTCAGAGCTTTTCCTTTTTTAACTTGTACACCCTCAGGGACTCGAACCCTGGACCCATTGATTAAGAGTCAATTGCTCTACCAGCTGAGCTAAGAGTGCATTGCCATCAAGCGTTCTTGATTTCGGGTGCAAAGGTAAACCTTTATTTTTAAATGGCAAATATTTAAGAGACTTTTTTAATACGGAATAATGTCTTTTATTCCGTATAAAGAATAAACTGTTGTTTTTAAGTATCAAGTTGCAAATAATCACACAAAACAAATGATCTCATTCACAATGATGTATAGCAAAGAAAAAATTTTCAGATTAATATTTAGTAAAAAACAAATTATACTTTGAATAAAGAAAAATATCCTAAGGAATTTTTTAGATAGGCTTTATAATACTCTCTATCGAATAATTCACGTAAACTATTATAATCCAACAGATATGGATATAATATTTTATAAGATCCACTATGCTGATAATTCTCCACATCAATTTTATTACATTAATATTATAATATTTCAAGCGGTTGGGCATACCATTATATCAATAATTTATAATATTCATTTCATCTATATTTCTTTTGATGTATTTTTGTAGTCGAAATAAACAGCAAAACTAAAAATCTAATAACGAATGAATTTATATTTAAAACACACCTTATTTTATCTATTAGGTATATCTTACGCTTTGATATCTTCAGCACAGTCTAATCCGGATAAACTACAATGTAAAGTGACAGGACGCATGCTTCTGGATGGCGGTGTTTATCTCAAAAATGATAATAATTTTGGTAATGGAGTTGAATTCAGTGATCTTCGGATAGGTGCAAAAGTCGCATATCAAAATTGGGATATGAAACTTGAAATAGGCTATACCGGCAATAAAGCGACAATAAAAGATGCTTTTGCAAAGTACACATACAAGAACCACTCTATACAAGTCGGACAATTCTACGAACCGTTTAGTTTAGAAATGATGTGCAGCACTTTCGACATTCGCTTTAATCAATCTCCAGGAGCTGTTCTTGCATTAACAAACGGCAGGCGAATGGGAATCACTTATGGTTACCGAAACAAACGCCATTATATGTCAGGAGGGGCATTCATGGATAATGAAGTCAACAACCTAAAAAAAGCGTCACATGGATATGCTTTGGATGGCAGGGTAGTATATCGTCCGGTTTTAGATAGCAAGAAACTTATTCATATAGGTTTTGCGGCCAATTACCGCACCCCTAACGAATCCTTAAATGAAGAAGATAAAAACATATTTATCTATAAATCTCCTGGTGTGAGTACGATTGATAACCGAAATATTGCAATGGCTACTATTGATCATGTAGCGTATCAGATAAAATTTGGCACAGAATTACTGGTTTATTATCACCGTTTCTGCCTGCAAAGTGAATATATACGTACTCATGTGGAACGAGACAATGCTTTTAAGAACTATGTGGCACAAGGAGCCTACCTTCAGTGCTCTTGGCTTTTATCCGGAGAAACTTATCTGTACGATGAATCTGTTGCATGTGCCGGTCGTCCGGAAGGAAAAAGTCTGGAGGTTTGTTCACGATTTAACTATTTAACACTCAACGATGAGGATGCCTCCATTTGGGGAGGAGAACAAAAAGATATCTCCATCGGACTCAACTATTATATTAATAAATATATAGGTATAAAATTAAACTATAGCTATCTGATGCCCGGAGCCAGTATAAAAGAGATCAGCCGCAAAAACTTTAGTGTTTTTCAAGGACGATTTCAATTCATTTTTTAATTGGCTATTGCTTCCATCGTCTGATCATATTTCCTATTGTAATCCTATAGAGAGGCTGGATCACCATTTGCGATTCTTTACCGATGATAAGTAAAGAAGCACGAACGGTGATCAGCTTTTTATTTAATAAATGATCAGAGGATAACCAATCCCATATCTATTTACTTTGCTTTTCCAGATCTCTGACAGCCGGAATGCACATCATCAAAATTGAGGTAAATACAATTGCTATCCCACAACAGATAAAAATATTGGCTATTCCTAAACTATCAGCAATAAATCCGGTAATGAACAACCCAATGATAGAAGGCAATAGCTCACGCTGTCAAAAAGAGAAAACACACGTCCTAAATATGCCGGTTTAAACTGAGTTTGCAGTAATGAAGTAAAAGGCCCGGAAAAAAATGGGACAACTATACCTTGTGCCACAGTTAATGCTGCAAAAAGTACAAAACCATCAGCCGGAAGTATTCCACAAAATGCCAATGCCGCACCAAGCAAAAAATAGGAAATAGCAATCAGCAAGGTTTTACGTATCTTTGGATTCCATACACCCAATAAGGCACCACCGGCCAACATGCCAGCACCGAAAAGAGTTTCTATCAAACTTACTTGATATGCTGTTCCCGAGAAATTTTTCAAAGTCATCAACGGCATCAATGCCACCATTGGCATAACAAAAAATGTAACCAGAACTTCAGTTACCATTACCCAACTGACTCCTTTATTACGCATAATTACATTAAATCCATCTCGCATATCATAAAGTACATTTTTAGCTGAGGTATTTTCTTGTTTAGGATTGGGAATATACACAAAAAGTAAAGCTGTACAAGCTATTATAGCTCCCAATACATCTAGAAGCATGACAAGACTCATGTCAAACGCAAGAAGCAATATGGCTCCAAGAGCCGGACCACCAATGTTACAAATCGACTGGATAGCTTGATTGATACCCGCAATGCGCATAAGCTCTTTTTCCGGTGCCAACAATGGTACAGAGGATTTCATGGCAGGCGTATGAAATGCACCGCCAACCGAACGCAACATAAGTAAAAGATATATATGCCATAATTCGATTATATCCAAATAGAACAGTAAAGCGATCACTCCGGAACAGAGAGCGACAAAGCTGTCAGCACCAATCATAGTCCATTTGCGATTCCAACGATCGACAAAGACGCCGGCAAAAGGGCCTAATAAAGCTTGTGGTAATAAAGCAGCGATAGTTGCAAATGACAATACCTCCGCAGATCCCGTTTTAAGACTAATCCACAAAACAATAGAAAACTGGGCAATAGAACTACTTAGTATAGAGAATAGTTGCCCTGTCCATATAATGATAAACTTTTTCTTCCAATTATTCATAATAAGTTTGATAAAGAATGAAATTATTTCCCTGTTGCATCTATACAGAAGAAGAAAGAATAGGATACCTCCCTGAAAAACCTAAGGTATATCTAAAATAGGATGGAACTGTAACTAAGCCAGCTCCAAATGATTGACGAGTATGTTAAACTGATAAGTTGTTTTCATCAAATTAATTTTTGCGGTGGCAAAGATAAAACAATATTTCAAAATGCCACCAAAAACAAAAAGGAGATTATTTATAATCTCCTTTTGTACACCCTCAGGGACTCGAACCCTGGACCCATTGATTAAGAGTCAATTGCTCTACCAGCTGAGCTAAGAGTGCTTGTTTCTCGTTTGCGGTTGCAAAAGTATGGCTTTTATTTTATACTACCAAATAAACAGACCTGTTTTTTACTCTTTTTTTCTCACATTTATTCAAACTCATAGAGCTCCGAAGGCGTATTTCTCTTTAAAGCAAGTAGTTGCACATCTTTCCCGACAATAATACCTTTACTCTTCAATTTCCACTCAACTGTCTTATATGCTAACTCCGGATGATTATTATCTTTACTCAGATGGCAAAGCCAAATATAACGAAGATGCTCCATTATGTTTTCCGCAAGAAAGTTGGCGGTATCTATATTACTCATATGACCTGTTTTACTTGAGATACGCTCTTTCAGATATGTCGGATAAGGTCCCATACGAAGCATTTCTTCATCATAATTAGCCTCAATGATCAGATAGTGGGCTTTGCAAATATATCGGGCAGCGGTTGGAGTAATCTCTCCCAAGTCTGTAAGGAATGAAAAAACCTTTCCGTCAATTTCTATACAATAACCTACATTATCTGTTCCATCATGCGGAACTTCAAAAGACTCGATACGAAAATCTTCCAATTGCATCGGTTCTTCTTTTTCCAAATAGCGTACAGAACCATGCAACTTTTCTGTCATACAATAGCTTTTATTGATTCCTGCATGTACACGTGCCGTAGTATATACCGGAATATTCAATTTCTCACCTAAATGTCCTACAGCTTTAATATGATCGGCATGATCGTGAGTAATAAATACTGCACGTATTGAGTCCATAGTCACATTTATGTCCTTCAGTGATTTTTTAATGGTACGAATTCCAATACCCGCATCAATGAGTATGCCGTATTTTTCGGTACCTAGATAATAGCAGTTTCCACTACTGCCACTGGCCAGGCTTATAAATCTAATCTTCATTATTCTCTTCTTTTTAATGCAAATTGCCGGCAACTTTTATGGCAAATTGTCGGCAAATATACATAAAAAAGGAAACAATCAGACGTTAGTTTTCTTCTTTTTATCGATGAAATCAGTGATTTTTGCAAAAATAAGCAAAGCAATTGCTGCAACCAAACCGATTGCCGCAAAGTAATACCAGATGTAATGTGCATTCACACTGGCAACTTCCCAGGCCTCTCTGGATTCAAACAAAGTTGGATCCGGACAATACTTGGTCAGCAGAACGCCGGCAAGACCAAATCCGAAAATGGAAGATAAAAAAGAATGAAGATGACTAAACCCTAAATACATACCTTCCTCACCTTTGGGAGCCTGGAGAGAAAAATATTCCAGATAACGGGGAGATATAAAACATTCTGCCAAACCTTGAACTACAATACCGACAATCATCATCAATGTAATGTTGCTCATTCCAGAAACAACTTCATTATCCAAAAGATTGCCGCATGCCATCAATAGAGCAGAGACCGGAATCAGAAACATACCAATATTCATTGAGGTAATGGCACTTCGTTTTGCCATCCAACGAGTTACAAAACTAACGCAACATACTACAACAAAAGGATTTACATTAGCAATCCAGCCAGGTTTGGCTGTTTCACCTGCCATACGAATTACATACTTTGGCATCGTAGCATAAAGTTGGTGCTGCACCATCCAAAATCCCGTGATAATAAGTATTAGAATCAATAAACGCCAATTGGTGACAATACGCAAGAAACCTTGTCCGATCTCACGCATACTTTTTCCTTCTCCTACGGTGTGAGTTGATTTATACAAAAAGAAAACAGCCAACAAAGCAATGAGAGTCATAAATCCGGAGAAATAGTTTATGTAAATATATGCCTGATCACCAATCATATTTCGGAGAGGATCGATAACTGTTTTTCCGGTAAAAGCACCGATGTTAACCATCATGTAGAAAATAGAATATCCACGTGCACGGGTAGCCTCGGTTGTTTCCTTGGCAACAGAAGCCGAAATAACAGACTTAATAAATGAGCCGCCTATCATGATTATAAATAAAACCGGCACTATCAACCAACGGAAAACGCTATCTGTCAATCCACTAAAATGGGTACTTGCCCCATAGCTCACCAACCCGGTACTTTCAAGCAATGTAGGCAATACTCCTAAACCAAAGTATCCGGCAGTTAATAACGAAAAGGCAACAAGCATTGATTTACGAAAACCAATCTTATCGGCATATGCTCCGGTAAAAATAGGAAGCAAGTATAATCCACCGGAAAAAAGACCGGAAATCATACTTGCTTCGAAATCATTAAAACCTAAAATAGTAGATAAGTAAATAGTGAGAACGATAAACACAGCATAGTAAGCCATGCGTTCAAACAGTTCGACTGTGTTGCTGACATAAAAGGCTCTTGTGAACCCTTTGGCAGCAGGCTGAGGGGAATTGTTCATTTATGTTTTTCTTTTTTTAATTGATAATAGGACGCAAAGATAAGATTTTCTGCCAATGCGACACCCACACATCTAAAATAAAAGCCGGAAAAAGGCTTGCAAAGCGAATTCCCGACTCAGTTTATTGTAACAGATAAGATGACACTAATTAAAAATGAAAAAAGTTTTTAGCATTAAAATAACTGATATCTTCAACCATCTGACAGACACGCTCCATTTCCGATAAAGGTATCTCACCGTTTTCCACATCACACCCCAATAAATTACATAAAGTACGACGAAAATATTCATGACGAGGATAGGAGAGGAACGAACGAGAATCCGTCAACATTCCCACAAAGCGGCTCAATAATCCAAGAAGAGAAAGAGCATTTAATTGCCTTTCCATTCCATCCTTCTGATCAAGGAACCACCATCCCGACCCGAACTGAATCTTACCAGGTATACTCCCATCTTGAAAATTACCTATCATGGTGGCAATTACTTCGTTTGCACAAGGATTCAGATTATACAGAATTGTTTTAGTCAACTTACCTTTTGAATTCAGCCGATCCAGGAATTTACTCATGGCTTTAGCTGTAGCAAACTCACCTATTGAATCAAATCCCGTATCAGGCCCCAACAGCTTGAACATTCGGCTGTTATTGTTCCGAATAGCACCGTAATGGAATTGTTGTGTCCATCCTTTTTCCCAGTCCATTTCACCGAGCACAACTAACATTGCCGATTTAAACTTCAAAACTTCTTCTTTTGTCAGTTCCGAACCGCCGTATATTTTATTGAAAATAGTTTTAATCTCACCTTCCGTATAGTCCTCAGCATAAAATTCTTCGATCCCGTGATCAGACAGCTTACACCCTTGCTCTGCAAAATAGTCGTGACGTTTACGTAAAGCTAAGATCATATCATTATAGTCAGAAATAGTAATCTCACTTATTTCTGACAATTTTTCTATATAAGTGCGAAAATCTGAAGGAACTTCCACAGCCATAACTTTATCCGGACGCCATGTGGGGAGCATCTTGATTTCAAATCCACTTTCGCGAGTTCTAATATGATATTCCAATGAATCGATAGGATCATCCGTTGTACATACGGTTTCCACATGATAACGCCGCATCATTCCGCGGGCAGAATATTCCTGAGAAGAAAGTTTCTCATTACATTCATCATAAATTTCACGTGCTGTTTTCGGATTTAGTACTTTATCAATACCAAATGCAGTTTTCAGTTCCAAATGCGTCCAGTGGTACAGTGGATTACGGAAAGTATATGGGACCGTTTCTGCCCATTTCTCAAATTTCTCCCAATCTGACGTTTCTTTACCGGTACAAAAGCATTCATCCACACCATTGGAACGCATGGCACGCCATTTATAATGATCACCGCCTAGCCATATTTCAGTTAAGGACTTAAACCGATAATCATCTGCTACCATTTGGGGATTTAAATGACAATGATAATCAATAATTGGCATCTTAGCCGCATGATTATGATATAATTCCTGAGCCGTTTCGGTTTGAAGCAGGAAATTTTTATCCATAAAATTTTTCATTTCTTTTGTGCTTTTATTGTATAGAATAATTATCTAAGATATAACCAAGATTACACTATTGATTATAAGCAAAATACCTTCTATTTATATTTTGATTTCATCAATCGTTATCGAACACAAAATTAAAAAAATTAACTTAGAGATACAAAAATAAACCGGATATTTATAGGATTTTGGTCTTAAAATAAGAAAGGAAAAACGTTTTATCAGAATGAAGGTTACAGGATGTTAACTTCCTACCTCCAATGAAGTTGACTTCCTATTTCCAAGAAGTTAACTTCCTACATATAGGATGTTAATATCGTATTCTTAAGATGTTAACTTCTTAAAATACGGATATCCCAAATGTTTGGTGTGCACCGCATACTACTGCTTATACCTTCTAATAGGAGGTCAAATTTCTTCTTTTTTTGCAGCACGAAGGATAAGAGTAGTGGCTCCAATAGTAATAATGGCTCCGTCATCAATGCGAATACGGTCTTTATCCCCCAAGATCTCGTTCATCAAGAAAGTTCCGGTCAGGCTTGGGGCATCACGAAGAGTATAAACCAATTCTCCTTGTCTGTTACGCTTCACATTAATAATACAGTGGCGTCTGTCCATACTCATATCACCGGTTTCAATCGGAGTATTAATATCTGTACCTACACAACGGCGGCCAATGATATTATCACCTTCTTGCAGAGGTAAGACTTGCTTGAAACCGAAGACATTTTCAATGACAACGATACAGCCAAACTCTTCTTTATATACATCTTCATCCAATTTCTCTTCCTTACGAGGAGCCTTCATCTTACTCTTCCCCAGACGAATACTGAATTGCTTACCACAGTGTTCACATACAAAAACCAATGACTGGCCTTCGCTATATTTAGTTTCATCAAAAGAAAGATAGTTCTCACATTTAGGACAAAGAATTCTTTTCATTATAAAATATTTATTTAGCTAACATCCAGGCGTTCTTATAAGCCTCGTTCTCTCTTAATTTCAACAATTGACGGTTGGCATCTTCACGATCGGCACATGACATAATACTCACGCGAATCTTACCGTCACCCGTCAATACTCTGGCACCTGTATATCCCTTGGCTTTAAGTTCACCTGCCATCGCCTCCGCATCTTTCGTATTAGCTACGCTGGCAATAATTATATGATATGGAAAAGTTTTTTCCACAACCTTGGTTTCGGTTGCTTTCATTGTCTTTTCCGGTTGGTTAACTTTCACTTCTTTTACCGCAACCGGCTTTACTACAGATGCTTTACGAACAGTGGACGACTTTTTCTTCGCAGTTGCCGGTTTGGTTTGTGGGATGGCATCAACTGATTTTAGCATAACCGGAGTCATTGCCACCGATTGTTTCTCTATCTTTTCAAACAAATCAGTTGGAAGTAGCCGGGCATAATTTCCTTTTTCAATATATGTATTCTCTACCGGTGTTGACATAAAGAAAAACAATGCAACCGCTGCAATCATAGCTACGGCATTTCTCAAAAAGGCCCAGTTCGCTCTGAATTCATAACTTGTCTTTTTCTTAAGAACAGTCGGAAGAATTTGTTCTTTCTCCGGACGTCGCAAAGCCGACAACTCCTTCATCTCAAACGAGTCGAGCCCATAGAGGTAAGGAGTGGTAATTTTATTGTCGTAAGGAACAAACTCGTAAGTATTATGAATGGTATAGCGGATTTCTCCAATATTAGGAAGATCAGTTTTTCCATCCTCATGCAGAGCGGAGATAAGTTCTGCCACCTCTTTTTCTACCATTTTCGTAGCATCCGAGAAGTTAGTATCGTACACAGCCATATAAGATTGTACTAAGACACCATCATTCAACGTCAATTGAGGATTGAAACCAATAGTACGGGTAGGAGGGAGGAATAAATTCTCTTCAGCCACTCTCATAGCAGGAGCGTAGTGAGCTATAAATCCACCAAAACCGGGAACGATCACACAATCATTCTCTAATAATAATACTTCAATATGCTGTGCCAATTCAATCATGTGTGCAAAATTAACTGATTAATTCAAGATATGCCATAAAACCGCACATTTTATTATTAACAAATGCTAAACGCCGGCTTCCTTTCTTAGCCATCTATAACTGTCATATTAGAAAAAATGCCTACTTTTGCGCTACTTAATAATATCATCAGAAACGAATGAATTATATACAAACAGAAATAGATGGTGTGTGGATCATTGAACCGAAGATTTTTTCGATCCGCGCGGATATTTCATGGAAGCATTCAAGCAACAGGAATTTGATGCTACTATCGGACAGATAAATTTTATACAAGATAATGAATCTCAATCTTCATTCGGCACGTTACGCGGACTCCATTATCAAAAAGGAGCCTATAGCCAAGCCAAACTAGTGCGTGTCATCAAAGGTGAAGTGCTGGATGTGGCTGTCGATTTAAGAAAGTCATCACCTACATTTGGAAAGCATATCAGCGTATTGTTAAGCGACGAAAATAAACGCCAGCTTTTTATTCCCCGTGGGTTTGCCCATGGATTTTTAGTGAAAAGCGAAATAGCTATCTTTACTTATAAGGTAGATAATATATATGCCCCCCAATCTGAGGCTTCTATCCTATACAATGATCCGGCATTGGCTATCGACTGGCCTATTGCCGATTCTCAACTTGTCATGTCAGAGAAAGACAAGCAGGCAGGAGCCTTTCGGGAAGCAGAATATTTTGAATAGAAACCCTCAATAAATAAAAGAACATGAAAATTGCAATTGTCGGAACCGGATACGTAGGTTTGGTCACAGGAACCTGTTTTGCGGAAATTGGCGTGGATGTTACTTGTGTTGACACCAACAGCGAAAAAATAGAGGCGCTTAAAAAGGGGATTATCCCCATTTATGAAAATGGATTGGAAGAAATGGTCATCCGCAATACCAAAGCCGGTCGACTAAAATTTACGACTTCACTGGAAAGTTGCCTGGATGATGTAGAAGTAGTGTTCTCTGCTGTCGGAACCCCACCTGATGAAGATGGAAGTGCTGATTTGAGTTATGTACTCGCTGTGGCACGTACCATTGGACAAAACATGAAGAAATACAAACTTGTAGTCACCAAAAGTACCGTACCTGTAGGTACAGCATGCAAAGTTCGTAATGCTATTCAGGAAGAATTAGACAAACGGGGTGCCAAAATAGAATTTGATGTAGCTTCCAATCCTGAGTTTCTGAAAGAGGGTAATGCAGTCAATGACTTTATGAGTCCTGACCGTGTTGTAATCGGTGTGGAATCGGAACGTGCAGAAAAATTAATGACTAAGCTATATAAGCCATTCATGCTAAATAATTTCCGCGTGATATTCATGGATATTCCCTCTGCCGAAATGACCAAATATGCCGCAAACTCAATGTTGGCTACTCGTATCAGTTTCATGAACGACATCGCTAATCTGTGTGAGTTAGTAGGAGCTGATGTAAATATGGTGCGTAGCGGTATCGGTTCGGATACCCGTATCGGACGTAAGTTCCTTTATCCAGGCATTGGTTATGGTGGGTCATGTTTCCCCAAAGACGTAAAAGCTTTGATAAAGACAGCAGAACAGAATGGATATCAGATGCGTGTGTTACAGGCAGTAGAAGAAGTGAACGAAAATCAGAAAAGCCTGTTATTCGACAAACTGGTAAAACAATATAATGGAAATCTGGAAGGTAAAACAGTTGCATTGTGGGGATTGGCATTCAAACCGGAAACAGATGATATGCGCGAAGCACCTGCATTGGTCCTAATTGACAAACTGTTGAAAGCCGGCTGCAAAGTACGGGCCTATGATCCCGCAGCAGCAAATGAATGTAAAAGACGAATCGGCGAAACCATATACTATGCACGCGACATGTATGATGCGGTTTTGGATGCTGATGCTTTGATGCTGGTAACCGAATGGAAAGAATTTCGTCTGCTTCGTGGGCCGTTGTGAAAAAAACAATGTCACAACAGGTAGTCATGGACGGACGTAACATTTATGATAAAAAAGAAATGGAAGAACAGGGTTTTATTTACCATTGTATCGGCAAATAATACCTTATACCACCGCATCCTCACAAACCTGATAACAGAGCTGGAAAGTTAAGAGTTTTTTTATAACCCCCAATTTACTTTTCAGCTCTTTTTATATCTTTATCGATATAAATGAGTAATTTTGCACAAAATTAAACAGATGATAAAGTACATTGCAACATTGTTACTGACGGTCTTATTCGTAGCATGCAATAATGGCAAAGGACAACAGCCCTCTGAAGAAAATGAAGACCCCAAGGCCAAAGAGATTCTCCAAGGCATTTGGCTTGATGATGAAACTGAAACTCCCTTGATGCGCATAATAGGAGATACGATTTATTATTCCGATGCTCAAAGTGCTCCGGTTTATTTCAAAATCCTAAAAGATACGCTCTATACCTATGGCAAAGACGTAACCCACTATCAAATTGACAAGCAGAGTGAATATTCTTTTTGGTTCCATTCTCTGGCTGATAATATTATCAAGCTCCATAAGTCGGAAGATCCTAATGATACATTGGCATTCTCCTTTAAGTCGGTTGAAATCATTCCGACCTATACAGAAGTCACTAAGAAGGACAGTGTGGTAATGTTCGATGGCGTCCGCTACAGAGCCTATGTATACATCAACCCCTCACAAATGAAAGTAGTGAAAACAACTTATTCGGAAGATGGTATCAGTATGGACAATATTTACTATGACAATGTAATGCATATATGTGTGTATGAAGGCAAAAAAAGTTTATATGCCAAGGACATTACCAAGCAAATGTTTGTAGATGTAATTCCAACAGATTTTCTGCAACAGGCCATTCTATCTGATATGAATTTTACAGGAATTGACCGCAAAGGCTATCATTATCAAGCACTCGTCTGTATTCCGGAAAGTCCGGTATGCAATCTTGTGAATCTTACCATCAGTTTCGATGGAAAACTAAATATAACGGCTGCAAAATATAAATAAACCGACCTGACCGAAGAATTACAAATAGTAAAAAGAGTATTAAGAGAAAAAGGGCAGAAAAGCTTTACGCTTATCTTCTGCCCGATCTGGGTGCCGTAGAACGTCCACCGTTATTATTTTTTCTATTTCCGTTCCGGAAGTTTCTTCCTCCTCTTCCTGCGTTAGTATACGAACGAGGATTATATTGAGGAGCTTCCCCCAATTCAGCCGGTACCGGTATCTTATAAATTTCTTTTTCGAGGAAATTCTCGATATTCTTAAAATTAGTTTGTTCTTTCTCATTCACAAACGTGAGGGCAACTCCATCATTGTTCGCACGTGCAGTACGTCCGATGCGGTGAACATAATCTTCACTGTCATGTGGAACATCGAAATTAATCACCAACCGGATATCATCAATATCTATCCCTCTGGATACAATGTCTGTAGCGACCAAAATATTGATACGTCCCGATTTGAATTCATGCATAATAAATTCACGCTGTACCTGCTCAAGATCAGAATGCATTTCTCCAACATTCAACTTCATCATTTTCAGCGCCTTTGCCACTTCTTTTACTTTTATCTTTGAAGATGCAAAAATGATAACTCTTTCGGGCACCTCTTCCGCAAACAAGCTTCTTACAATACCCAATTTCTGATTTTCGTAACAGACATAAGCAGCCTGAACAATTTTTTCAGCAGGTTTCGATACGGCCAGTTTGACTTCAGCAGGGTTATTCAGGATAGTATTGGCCAATTGCTGAATCTTAGCTGGCATGGTAGCGGAAAACATAATCGTCTGGCGTTCTTTTGGCAAATATTTTACGATCTGCATAATATCCTCGTAGAACCCCATATCAAGCATACGGTCTGCTTCATCAAGAATAAAATAAGAAACCCGGGATAAATCAACGTATCCCAGACTCAGATGTGCAATCAGGCGTCCCGGTGTAGCTATAACCACATCGGCACCAAGCATCAAGCCTTTTTTCTGCTGCTCAAAAAGTATTCCGTCATTTCCTCCGTAAACAGCCACACTTGAAACAGGCATAAAATAAGAGAAGCCCTCCATTTGTTGATCTATTTGTTGGGCCAGTTCACGGGTAGGTGACATAATCACACAGTTGATGGCATCTTCCGGATGTCCACCTTCCGACAATTTATTCAATATAGGCAACAAAAAGGCAGCCGTCTTACCGGTTCCTGTCTGCGCTACAGCGATTAAGTCTCTACCTTCGAGTATTACTGGGATCGCTTGTTCTTGTATAGGAGTACATTCCTCAAAACGCATAGCTCGAGTGCTTCAAGTACATTGTCATTTAATTGTAATTCGGAAAACTTCATCGTTTATTTTATTTGCTCGCAAAGATAGAAAATTCACTACGTAGTACAAATTTTTCGGGTTCTTTTATTCTTTCCACTCTTACATATTCAAATAAGAGTCCTTAAATCCCAGGAAGTAAAGTACGCCATCAAGCCCAATCGTATTAATAGATTGTTTGGCATTGGCCACAACTTTGGGTTTTGCATGAAAGGCAATGCCAAGACCGGCAACTCCCAACATAGGAAGATCATTAGCTCCATCCCCAACAGCAATGGTTTGAGCGATATCTACTTTTTCTACCTGAGCGATCAATCGCAGCAGTTCCGCTTTACGCTTTCCATCTACCACATCTCCCAAATAACGCCCCGTCAGCTTGCCGTCTACAATCTCAAGTTCATTGGCATATACATAATCAACACCGTATTTCTTCTGCAAATACTGTCCAAAGTAGGTGAAACCTCCCGAAAGGATAGCAATCTTATAACCATACTTCTTCAGAACATACATCAAGCGATCCACCTTCAGTTATTGGCAGACTCTCGGCAATTTCCTGCATTACAGATTCGTCCAGTCCTTTCAGCAGTGCAACCCGCTCACGAAAACTTTCCGTAAAGTCAATTTCTCCCCTCATGGCACGTTCCGTAATTGCTTTTACTTCAGCACCTACACCGGCACGTATAGCAAGTTCGTCAATTACTTCGGTTTCTATTAATGTAGAGTCCATATCGAAACAGATCAGGCGGCGCATACGGCGATACATATTATCCAACTGGAAAGAGAAGTCCATTTCAAGTTCACTGGCCAATTTCATCAACTGTCCCTGCATAGCTTCTTTATCCCGGGGAGTACCGCGAACCGAGAATTCAATACAGGCTCGGGTATGCATTTTACGCTCATCCAATGGAATACGTCCGGTCAGACGTTTGATGGCATCAATATTCATGTCCTGTTCAGCTAAAATACGGGTAACCGCTGCAATCTGGCGAGCCGTAAGTTTACGTCCCAGCAATGTAAGGATATAGCGGTTCTTACCTTGCATATTCACCCAGCTTTCATACTCTTCTTCGGTAATCGGATAGAACGAATGGTTACTCCCAAGGAAGATGCCTTAAAAAGCAACTCTTTCATCATAAATCCCGAGAGTTGTTCCTCAGTCATACAGAGAATGCCCAGTGAAAGGGTGTTATGAATATCTGCCTGACCAATATCCAGGATAGTGGCATCGTATTTTGCCAATATCTCTGTTACGGAGGCTGTAAGTCCCGGACGATCTTCACCGGTAATACGAATCAGAATTAATTCTGTTTTTGATGGTTGCATAGCTGAATGTTCATTAAGTATCCTGCAAAAGTAGGGGAAAATTCCCAGTATTTATGCTAAATAACATAAAAAACTGCACTTAAAAAGAGAGAAAATTACTTGTTTATTTGGAAGTTGGAATAATATTTACTTACCTTTGCACCCGGTTTCTGAATTAAAGGCCTTGACAGTCAACAGATTCCTCTCTGTTGTGCCTAAAAAGACGATGTTTCGGGGAGAGACCACTGTTTTAGAGGACAGTCCCGGATAGTATTAACTAAAACCGAATTACATGAGGCATGTAAAATGGATTTTTGTTGTATTACTAATTAGTTCCTTGACTTCTTTCGTAGAAAAAGACAAACCCACCGGAGGTTGAATGTGGGTGACGTAGCCCCTGATTTCACAATCGAATCTACGTCAGATGCACAGTACAATTTTGATTTGACCGACTTAAAAGGTAAATATGTGCTGCTTAGTTTTTGGGCAAGTTACGATGCACAGTCCCGGATGCAAAACGCAAGTTTGAGCAATGCGCTTCGATCAACTTCTCAAGATGTGGAAATGGTTTCCGTTTCATTTGACGAATACCAGTCGGTATTTCAGGAAACCATTCGTAAGGACCAAATAGTTACGCCCACCTGTTTCGCGGAAACTAAAGGCGAAAACTCCGGCTTGTTTAAGAAATACCGTTTAAACCGGGGTTTCACTAACTATTTATTGGATGGAAATGGTGTGATTATAGCCAAAAACATCTCTGCTGCAGAACTTTCTGCTTATGCAAACAAAATCAAAGGTTGATTTTAAAGCGTAAGAAGAGAGTGGGGGTTCCCAACAGGATTTCGATCCCGGGAACGAGACAAAAGAGGAAATGAATACAACAAAAATTCCGCCCGCACTTGTGGATTTCACAGGAGCAGGCGGAAATTCTTATTTTTAGACCCTTTGAATTCAAATGCAATCCATTATTTGGGAGCCTTTCTATATAGGTAAAATGCAATCAGCGCATACAGTAAATTAGGAATCCACATGGCGATCATCGGAGGCATATTTCCATTTACCGCAAAAGTAGATGCCACGGTCTGGAACAGGATATATGAAAAGCTCAGTCCAAGTCCTATTCCCAAATGCAATCCCATTCCCCCCTTTGTTTTTCTTGAAGAAAGAGATACTCCGATCACAGTCAGGATGAATGATGCAAATGACATGGCGATTCGTTTATGATACTCTATTTCAAACTCTTTGATATTGGCAATACCCCTTTGTTTCTGCTTATCTATATATGCACTAAGCTGAGGGCTGGTCAACATTTCCTGTTGATTACGCATAATCATGAAATCGGCAGGTTCCATCGGTATAATGGAATCCATCTTATCTCCACGGACAATAGTTTCCTTTAATCCGTCGAGATTACGAATCATATAATCCTTAATGGTCCATTTATTAACCGCAGTAGTATCATAAGTAATGCTACGGGCAGTCAAATGGGATACCAGTTTCTTATCTACGAATTTATCCAGCGAAAAACGGTTTCCTGTCTTATTGTAATCCTGATAGTTATCAATATAAGCAATCACGCCTGTGTCTATCTCCAACTGTATATTGTGTACATAAGTGGTCTTTTTCTTTTTCACGTATTTATCTTCAAAGTCCAGACGAGTCACACTGCCTCTTGGAATCACATACGATCCTAATATAAAGGTAGAAATCGCAATGATACCGGCCGATATCATGTAAGGACGCAACATACGTTTAAAACTCATACCGGTAGAAAACATTGCAATAATCTCGGAGTTCTCAGCCAGTTTAGAGGTGAAGAATATGACAGCAATAAATACAAACAACGGACTGAACAGATTCGCGAAATATGGAATAAAGTTCATGTAGTAATCGAAGATGATTGCCGACCACGGCGCACTCCGTTCCATAAACTTATCCATCTTCTCGTTGAAGTCGAATACTACTGCGATGGAGATAATCAATGCAATAGCAAATACATACGTCCCCAAGAATTTCTTGATGATATATAAGTCCAGGCGTTTAATAAACCGATTGCTTCTCATAAATTTATAGTCTTGTTGACACTCTTTTCACCATCATAGGTTTCCAGGTTGAAAAGTCTCCTGCGATAATGTGCTTGCGTGCTTCTCCTACCAGCCACAAATAAAACGCCAGATTGTGGATAGATGCAATCTGCATGGCCAGCAACTCCTGCGCATGGAATAAATGGCGCAAGTATGCTTTGCTGTACAGTGTGTCTACATACGAAGCACCGTCAGCTTCAATAGGAGAGAAGTCTGCTTCCCATTTTTTATTACGCATGTTCATGATACCGTCTTTCGTAAACAACATTCCGTTTCGTCCGTTACGGGTAGGCATCACACAGTCGAACATATCTACTCCACGTTCAATACCCTCAAGAATATTAACCGGTGTGCCGACTCCCATCAGATAACGTGGTTTGTCCTTGGGAAGTATCTCGTTCACCAACTCAATCATCTCGTACATCTTATCTACCGGTTCGCCTACGGCAAGTCCGCCAATGGCATTACCGTCTGCATCTTTCGAAGCTATGTATTCTGCAGATTGTTTACGCAGGTCGGGGTATACACATCCTTGCACGATAGGAAAAAGAGACTGGCTATAACCATATTTAGGTTCCGTCTCATTGAATCGTTGAATGCATCTGTCGAGCCAGCGGTGTGTCAATCCCAATGACTTTTTGGCATATGCATAATCCGAATCCCCCGGCGGCATTCGTCAAATGCCATCATGATGTCGGCACCTATGATACGTTCGATATCCATAACCTTTTCAGGAGTAAAGATATGCTTGCTGCCATCAATATGCGAACGGAATTCGGCCCCTTCTTCACGCAATTTACGGATACCGGACAAAGAGAACACCTGAAAACCACCACTATCGGTCAGCATCGGACGGTCGAATCCATTGAACTTATGCAATCCACCGGCTTTTTCGAGTACATCCAGTCCCGGCCGCAAATAAAGATGATATGTATTTCCCAGAATGATCTGTGCCTGAATATCCTCTTTCAATTCAGTCTGATGTACTCCTTTCACACTGCCGATTGTACCTACCGGCATAAATATAGGGGTTTGTATTTGCCCGTGGTCTGTTGTAATCAGACCGGCACGGGCATTACTTTTTGCGTCTGTATATTGTAATTCGAATGTCATTCCTGGTTGGCTTTCTTTACGGATAAATCAATGGCATCGGCAACCTTCTCTTGAGTCAATGCAATGGCAAAGACCTCTTTTACATCATTCACATAATGGAAAGTCAGTCCTTTCAGATATATATCCTGTATTTCGTCAATATTCTTTTTGTTCTCGGCACTCATAATAATTTCTTTGATGCCGGCACGCTTAGCTGCCAGAATCTTCTCCTTAATACCACCTACCGGAAGTACCTTGCCACGTAACGTGATTTCCCCGGTCATAGCCAGATTAGCCTTCACCTTACGTTGTGTCAAAGCAGAAGCCAACGAAGTAGCCATTGTGATACCCGCCGACGGACCGTCTTTCGGAATAGCTCCTTCGGGGACATGGACATGGATGTTCCAGTTATCAAAGATCTCTTCATCCAGATTTAAGAGTGAAGCATGTGCTTTGATATACTCAAGTGCCAGCATAGCAGACTCTTTCATCACTTCACCCAAATTTCCGGTTAATGTGAGACGTCCGCCCTTGCCGCGGCTCAGACTGGTCTCAACAAATAAGATTTCACCTCCAACGGCTGTCCATGCCAATCCTGTCACCACACCGGCATAATCATTGCCTTGATATTTATCACGAGTATATTCCGGAGCACCCAGGAAGTCATACAAATCAGTCGGTTTGATTTCTGTTTTTAAGAAGAAACCATCTGTTGCATATTGGCGGGCCGATTTACGAAGAATCTTACCGATTTTCTTTTCCAACTCACGCACACCGCTTTCACGTGTGTACGATTCGATAATAGCTTCCAGCGTATCTTTTGGAATTTTAATGTCGGTCTTCTTCATTCCGTTTGCTTCCAGCTCCTTCGGCACTAAATGCTTTCGTGCTATTTCCACTTTTTCTTCCGTGATATAACCACTCACTTCAATCAGTTCCATTCGATCGAGCAATGGTCCGGGAATGGTATTCAAATTGTTTGCCGTAGCAATAAACATCACTTTGGACAAGTCGTAATCCACATCCAGGAAATTATCATGGAAAGCCGTATTTTGTTCCGGATCAAGCACTTCAAGCAAAGCCGATGAAGGATCTCCCTGACGGTCGGCACTCACTTTATCTATTTCATCCAGAATAAATACCGGATTCGAAGAACCCGCTTTAATCAGGTTTTTGATAATACGTCCCGGCATTGCACCGATATAAGTTTTACGGTGTCCGCGAATTTCCGCTTCATCGTGCACACCTCCCAATGACATACGGATATATTTCCGCTTCAAGGCTGCGGCAATCGATTTTCCCAGTGAAGTCTTACCAACTCCCGGAGGGCCGTATAAACAGATAATAGGAGACTTCATGTCACCCTTCAATTTAAGTACGGCTAAATGTTCCAGAATGCGTTCCTTTACTTCTCCAGACCATAATGATCCTTATTCAGCGTTTTCTCGGCATTCTTTAGGTTTAAATTGTCGGTAGTATAACTCCCCACGGCAGATTGAGCATTGTCTGCAGATAATTCAACTGCACACTGTAATCCGGCGATTGAGGATGGGTACGTTCCAGCTTGGCAAGCTCTTTCAGGAAAGTTTCCCGCACTTCGGTACTCCACTTCATGTGTTCTGCCTTTTGGCGCATCTCTTCTATTTCCTGTTCCTGGCCGCCACCACCCAGTTCGTCCTGGATCGTTTTAATCTGCTGCTGCAGGAAATACTCACGTTGCTGTTGGTCAATATCCTCACGGGCACGCATCTGGATAGATGCCTTTATTTCGGCCAACTGCACTTCACGATTCAGGATTTCAAGCAACCGATAGGTACGTTCACGCAACGAATCAATGCGCAACAGTTCGATTTTCTCGTCCTTCTTCAACGGAAGGTTCGTACAGATAAAGTCCACCAGGAACATGTGGTTCGTCAGGTTTTTGATGGCAAACGCTGATTCCTGATGTAAAGTGTCCGATGATTTAATATATCGTATTGTCAAATCCTTGCAGGTTTCCACCAATGCCTGAAACTCCTTATCATCTTTTGAAGGGATTTCTTCTTCAACAATGTTCACTTCACCCTTCAGGTACGGATGTGTCTCCGTGATATTCTTCAGCTCCAGGCGTTTCATTCCCTGGATAATGACTGTTGTTGTCTGGTCGGGCATTTCGAGTACACGCACAATCTTACCTATGGTTCCGATCGGGTGCAAGTCCTCAAATGCCGGCTCGTCCGTTTCCGCCATTTTCTGGCAAACTACTGCAATATAGGATTTTTTCTTATCGGCTTCCCTCACCAATCTCAAAGATGATTTTCTGCCAACAGAAACAGGCATAAATACTCCGGGGAACAATACCATATTACGGAGGGGGAGTACCGGAAGAGTTTCACCAACCTTTATGTCAAACACTTGATCTTCGTTTCCGTCAAAATCGGCAATTAATGAAAATGCGTTATCATTCTGGTCATCCATCTCTCTTAAATATCTTTCTTTCTTCATTTCGTATAAATTAGTTTATGTCATATCAGCGAACATAAAACGTTCGCAAAGTTAATCGATTCTTCATTAAGAATAAAACATCTATTCGATAAAAACACAAAAACAATGCCAAATAATAATGTGGACGGAATGTCATATCACAATATTTACCTATTTTTGGCGAACTTAATTATTTCTTAGCTAAATGAGCCAACCTTTTTTTTCAGTTTAAACAGTTTACTGTCTGGCACGATAAATGTGCCATGAAAGTAGGCACAGACGGTGTCCTGCTCGGAGCTTGGACCGGTAGAGTCCTCGGCACGTATTCTTGATATTGGTACCGGTACCGGATTGGTGGCACTTATGCTGGCCCAACGCTGTTCCGCTTCCGTTATTGCTCTTGAAATAGACGGAAAGCCGCAACAACAGGCTGCAGAGAATATCACCCGTTCACCTTGGGGAAGCAGGATAGAAGTCGTTTGCCTGGATTTCAGGTTATACAGCAATAAGAACAATAGCCTGAAATATGATACAATCGTATCAAATCCTCCATATTTCACAGACTCCCTGAAGTGTCCGGACAGCCAGCGCAACATAGCCCGACATAACGATAACCTGTCTTATGAAGAATTGCTGAAGGGAGTATCGAATTTACTTTCGCCAAATGGTACTTTTACAGTAGTCATACCGATGGATGCAAGTGATTCTTTTAAAGACATCGCATCTTCACAAGGCCTGTATCCATCCCGCCAGCTCTTGGTCATCACTAAACCGGGAGTACCCCCCAAACGTACCTTGATCTCATTTACATTTATAAAACAAGACTGCAAAGAAGAGAAATTATTAACAGAAGTTTCTCGCCACCGCTACAGTGATGAATACATTAAATTAACCCGGGAGTTTTATTTGAAAATGTAAAAGGCGTCGCTCTGTTCCAGTTGCATTATTCCGTATTATCGGAATTCCACCATAGCACAAAATGAAATAAGAGTAACCACATTGACATGTGTGATTACTCTTATTTCCTGTCGGGGTAGCGGGATTCGAACCCACGACCCCCTGCTCCCAAAGCCAAAATAAAACGCTGATAATAT
>ENA-OQIG01000429-OQIG01000429.1-human-gut-metagenome-genome-assembly--contig:-NODE-429-length-24572-cov-12.469544_pt1 | contig 24572 bp, 28 predicted proteins | sample MGYA00242576_ERZ504741 | MGnify/ENA primary metagenome ERZ504741 (study PRJEB26092, sample SAMD00036436) | human gut metagenome | host: Homo sapiens | study: EMG produced TPA metagenomics assembly of... | reverse complement strand
AGATCTTGAACCAGGATATTTTTGTTAAAGGATTATTTAGTTTGTTTTTGTTTAAAATTACACAAAATTGTTTCTCGATTTTTATTATACTTTGCACAATTGTCTTTTGTTTTCATTTTTCTCACTTATCATATTAAAAGCCTCCAAATCATTTACAGATCTGGAGGCTTAATTCTAGCTCTCTTAACTTATTCAGCACTTGTATTCACTTTTTCAAAACATAAATTCTGTTCTACAATATAATCAATCGAAAACAGTCTCGTTTTTGTTGAATCATTAATTTTTCTTTTATTTCCACACAGTAGGTATTTCTCATCTATACGTTTAAATACATACCAGTTATTATCTTCTATAACAAGAATAATATTGGAAACGGCATTTCCGATATTTAAATAAATTATGGCAAGACTAAGCACTTCTACCAATGTCCCTAAAACCACCCAGCTTATTATATTGATATTTACCCTGTTTGCAACCACAAAAATCAATATTACTGTAGAAGTCATAATGGTAAAAAATACTTTTCTTTCCTCGAGCCACCAATATACCTCTTCAAACCTCCACTTATTTTTCAATTTTTTCACTATAACAGGGGATACTAATGTTAAAAACCAAAGGACAACATTAGCCAAAACCAATTCAATATCAATAATAAAAATATAATTTATTATCCCGAATACTGCAAATAGAATTAGATATATAAATCCAAATCTCTTTGATTCTTCTTTCTGATCCATTAATATCGCCTCAATTTTAGATGCATTTAACAACTGTATATAACCTGCTGCAATAAAAAGCAAAACGGCACTTATGCCAATAACTATCCAAACATTATTTCCATCAAATTCTTTAAATATCTCAATTATTTCTTTAAGTGCTTCCATCTTTCGTTTGCCTACTTTCCGCACAAAATCATTTTCAAATACTCTCTGGACCTTTACACATTGTTTCCCGTTCTGTTCTACAATGTTTTTAACAACTGTACTAATGTATGCGGCTCGTTCACAGTACTTTTAGATTTTCTGGTGCTGAACATTTTGAAATTATTTTCATCCTGATAAAACTTCATCAAAGATTTTTTGTTCTCCGCTTCCAAAAAGATAACCATACCACCTGCCTGATACTGCAAATCCTTTACCTGGTCAATTGCAAGCTCCAGCAGTTCTTTTCCTGTTATACGGTTATTCAACCCTTCTGTATAATTTTTCCCTATCTGGGCAATCAGATATGCTGATAGATTGTAAGAATGACTCGCCTCATCCAATTCACTGACTCTTGAGATTTTTCTTCTAACCGTACCACTAAAATTATCTGCATTTACAGTAATTGGTTTTACTGCAATGGTAAAATATCCCAGTAATTCTCCATCATCACTTGAAATTACAAGATATGTAACCGATTGATTCTTCTTCGTGAATTCAATCGCTCTCTCTTTTAAAAACTGTTCCACATCCGGATTTATAGGGCAAGAAAAATCGGAGAAGATTCGAAGTAATACATCCTCTCCGATTTCAGCATCCTTGCTTTCTGCCAAGTATTCACGAATGTTTACAGTCGAAAATTTACTAATTTCGTACATTCCTCTTATTCCTCTTGGCCATTAATTTTCTCAGTTCTTCAGGTCCGCTTATTTTATCTACACTGACCTTGATTGGAGTCGTAACCGTGTTGGCAGATTCTTCAATTGCATTCGCAAATATTTCTGCCTGCTTTTCACCATATACGACAAAATTTTTAGTAATACTTGAAGTTGCCATGTGATACACCTCCCTTATCAGTATGCCTTCTTTCACTTTATCCTATCCTTCACTTATATTCTATTCCTTACTAAAAAATTCTGCAATACTCCAAAACATTAAAAAATAATAAACTTTTTGCCCTTTAACTGGGGATGAACGATGTTTACCGATAGCCACTTGTTTCTACCCTACATTTCTATCCTCTTTATATTTCTTACTAAAAACAACCAATATTACAATATCCACTCCCATTGCCACTGCTGCCACGATCCAAGCCGTCCGAACCCCCATCCATTCTGTCAAAAGTCCCAGCAAATTCATAATAAAAAATCCTGCCAGACTTTGAACCGTACTAAATATGGAACTATATGTAGATCGGGTCTCACTTTTTATATGATCGCACATCCATGTTCTGGTTGCCGCCTGCTCCATGCCAAATCCAAATTCTACCAATCCTGCTCCAATCACAAAAGACGGGATAGAGGAAAATGCGATGAGAAGGAAAAATCCCAAAATACTGATCAAAATTCCTACTACAGAAGTCCCCAAAGTATTCATCTTCCTTGCAACAATACTGACTGCATAATTTCCTGCCATCAAAAGCAACATAAAGATTAACAACAGAAACGCCAGATATTTCATCTTGATCTGTATGATTTCTGTCGCATATATCTGCCAAAATAGCACAAATGCTACAAATGGAACGTGACAAAACACTGTCCGCAAAGACAATAAGCGCAATTTTCTGTCTTTGCCAAATTCCCTTGCCTGACTTCGCAGTACATACACGATATTTTTGCCCTGTATCTTCCCGTAGTTATCCTCTCCTTTCGACAACGCAAGCACTCCCGCCAAAATCGAGATACTGCCTGCTGTCAAAATCGGCATTCGTTCTCCTACTCCAATCAGAACATACGATGCAACTGAGGCTGCAACTGAAAAAAATCGGACACAAGTATCTATTTTCGGCAATATTTGGCTTCTCTCCTCATATACTCCATGCAATATCATCTGATCCACCAGCCAGGCCGAAGGTGCTCCTGAAATCAATGCAAGCCCCAACGCCATTAAAATCATCGCCGGAAGAAATGTCCAAAAATTTACAGCAAATGCATAAACTAAAATTCCCACTCCCCAGACAACAAATCCATACCCTGCTGTTCTCTTCCTGCCGATTTTGTCAGAAATAGTTCCGGTCGGATAATCAAAAACTGCCTGTAATATCTGCTGAATGCTAAATAAATTTGAAATCTGGACAACCGACAGTTTCTGTGAACGCATAAACGCAACATAGGTTGCTCCAAAAAGTTTATCTGCCAGTTCGAAAAGCGACATCATACTTATATATAGTTTTTTGACCTTTCCAAACTCTTCTTCTCTCTTTCTCATAGAACCTCCTCTAATACTAATACTTTCTCTGCCTCATTCAATCACTCAAACATGTCTCACATGGAAAACTTATCTTGATACAAAACCAGTCTTCTTTTATTTCTGCTGCAATCTCCCCGTGCATTTTTTCCACAAATCCCTTTGCGATGGAGAGCCCCAGCCCGGTCGAGCTTTTGCTTCTGGCTTTATCTGCCTTATAAAATCGTTCAAATACTCTGCTGATATCAATCTGTTCTCCTGGTTCTATTTTATTTTGGAAGACGAGTTCCATCTGCTTTTCATTTCTGCTTAATTGGATCCGAATCTCCTTGTTTCCGTGATCCAGTCCATTTTTAATAATATTCTGGATTGTCCGTCTCAGCGCCTGTTTGTTGCCCCGGATCCATACAGGTTCTTCGGTAATCTCAAATTGAGGGCTGATTTCCTGTTCTGCCCAGTCATCATAATAAGAAAAGACCGTCTCTTTTAAAATCTGTCCCACATTCTGGGGTTCCAGTTTCAGTTCATAGGTTCCGTTCTGTAATTTCGTATACGTAAACAGTTCTTCCAGCATTTCCTTCAGACTTTCAATCCTCTCCTGAATGATCTGAATATAACGTTTTCTGTCATTCTCCTCCTGTGTTTCCTCCAACAGTTGAAAATATCCGTCCAAAGAGGTCAGCGGAGTCCGGATATCATGAGAAAGGTTCGTATAAATATCTGCGATCATCTGCTCTTTCTTCTGATAGTCCGCCCGCTCTTTTTTTCTCTCTTTAAGCAATGTATTTAACAGTTCTGCCAGCTCTCCGATGTGCCCCTTTTTCATCTCTGTTGTGATCAACATATTGCTGTCACATTCCTGAAGGAAACGCAATTGGCGGCAGATATCTTTTACCTGCCGCTTATAACTTATCAATATACCAATCAAGATCAAAATAAGAACGGATAATACTCCAATCATTATATACATCCCTATATATCCCTCTTCTTAAATACGGTACTGCATACTTCGATCATCACAATGACAAATGCAATACTTACTGCCAATGCCGTTACTGCCATCTTTGCCGTGACATTTGTTTCCAAGAACGAGATATTTCCCGTCACTGTATATTCCAGAACATGAAAATTCTTGATATGTGCCTTTGCGATCAGATTATCCAGAAAGCTGTAAAAGATTACAAGCACATTCATACAGAGACAAACACTCAGCATCATACTGATGACATTGTTGCGCAGTACGATCGCAATGCACATCACGATGATAAGCAGTGCAAAATATAACAGCGTCTGTATTCCCGCATATTGCAGAAATTCTTTTACAGGTCCAAATACAAGCTCATCAAAGAAAAGTGCATTGCTGATCGTCTGAATCCCTGTAAAAATCAGCATCGTTAAAACTGTGTAGACAAACAGAGACACACCTTTTGCAAATACGAGTCCCCTGCGGTCTCTTACCTGTCCCGCAATATTTTTGACAAACCCGCTCGTCATATCTGCCGTGGAATATAACACTGCAAAGATTACCATAAAAAGTGCGAGAAACTTTCCTTTGATATTTCCATAAAACAGGTCAAATACTGAAACCGTATCTCCCGGTTTTGTCGGCACAGTTACGTCCATTCCAAGATTGACAGTGTCGCTTTTCTGCTGCCCTGTCGCATATTCATACATTTCCTGCTTTTCTTCCATTGTATATGTTTTCATTTCATCCGCTGACAGCCCTGTAGTAAATAAAATTCCCGCCGCCAGAACCAGCCATATCACATACAAACTTTTTGTTTTGAACATCCGATATAGTTCCATCCGAATCATATTAAGCATTGTGGGCACCTCCTGTCAGATTCAAGAAATAGTTTTCCAGTTCTTCGTTTGTGATTCCGATCCCTTTTACCGGAACTCCTGCTTTTGCCAACTCCATATTGACAGCTGCACTTTCATTCAGCCTCTCATAAATATGGATTGTACTCTGGTTCACAACCTGATAGTTGGTAAATCCCATCTGATCCAGGATCGGAAGCGCCGCCTTCGGATCATCAAGCGTAAGCTCCATCCGCTCACTGCAGCGAGTCATCAATTCTTCTCTTGTAAGCTCCTGGATCAGACTTCCGTTGTGAATGATTCCGTAGTGTGTCGCGATCTTTGATAATTCCTCCAGGATATGACTGGAAATGATGATCGTCATATTCTGCTCCTCTTTCAGCCGCAGCAGCATATCACGGATTTCCGCAATCCCCTGTGGATCCAGACCGTTGATCGGCTCATCCAGAACAAGAAGATCCGGTTCTCCCACAAGCGCCAGCCCAATCCCTAAACGCTGTTTCATTCCAAGCGAAAAATGCTTTGTTTTCTTCTTTCCGACTTCCGAAAGCCCCACAATCTTCAAAATATTCTCAATATATTTTGAATCATTGATTCCGAATAATCTACACTTGATCGCAAGATTGTGATACGCTGACATATTCCCGTAAATCCCAGGTGCTTCAATCAGACAGCTGATACGGGATCTGACATTTTTGAGTTCCTCATTTCTATATCCAAACATTTGGATCTCACCGTCGGTCGGCTTTGATAATCCGCTGATCATTTTTAAAAATGTTGTCTTTCCGGCGCCGTTTCTTCCGATAAATCCGTAAATCGCACCTTTTTTCACGTGCAGATCTACATTGTTGACTGCCTTATGATGCCCGAACTGCTTTGTCAGTCCGCTTGTACTCAGTAAATACTCGCTCATCCTTATTTCTCCTTTTCCTTTGATCTGCTCTTATTCTACGAGGCAACTCCTAATCCATCGCAAATAAAAAGTAAAAAAAGAGTAAATTTACGGATGAAGACGGTATCCGATTCCCCATATCGTCTCAATATATTCCTTGCTGGTCACAGATTTTATCTTCTTGCGAATATTGCTGATATGTACATCCAGCGTCTTTGTCTCTCCCATATAGGCCTCTTCCCAGGCATACTCAAAAATCTCTTCTTTACTGAATACCTTTTTCGGATGCTTTAAAAGAAGCTCCAAAATAGAAAACTCCTGTCTTGTAATTTTCGGGAGCTCTGTCTGATCCACCCTCACACAAAAATTTTCTCTGTCCAGTTCCAAACCCTGATAAACCAAATTGCCTTCACTGAAACTCCCTTCCATTCTCCGGATCTGCACTGCAACACGAGCCAGTACCTCCTTGATGTCAAATGGCTTCGTCACATAATCATCCGCACCACTTTGCAACACTTCCACCTTATCATCAATTGTATCCTTCGCTGTCAGAATAATAACCGGAGTATTTCCCTGCTTTCGGATCTCCTGCAGCACCTCTTCCCCGGAAATTCCCGGCAGCATCAGATCCAGAAGCACTACCGAATACCGGTTCATTGCAAGAAGCATACGCGCCTCTGTTCCTGAAAATGCCTGTGTGCAGAGATAGTCCGCTTTCTCAAGAGCCTCTTTTAACAGCCCGTTTATGTTCATATCATCTTCTACAATTAATATTGAATGCATGCTTTCACTCCTTTAGAATGTCAGTCTCTTCTAACACAATTATTATTTATCGGCATTTTATCATGTTTGGATGTCTCTGACAACAGATTTATCTTATGGCGTTCTTCATGGATCTTACATACTCACCTATGTAATCCGGCGCCTCTTTTCCATGCTTTTCCAAAAGCTTGATAATCGCGGAGCCTACAATGGCTCCATCCGAGATATCTGCCATTTTCTTTGCCTGCTCAGGCGTGGAAATGCCGAATCCGATTGCACAGGGTACATCCGTATTTTCTCTTATCACTTTTACGATCGAATCCAAATCCGTCTTGATTTCACTTCTCACACCTGTCACTCCGAGACTGGAAACGATATAAATAAAACCTTCCGCTTCTTTTGCGATCATTGCAATCCTGTTTTTAGAGGTTGGAGCAATTAAAGATATCAGATCCACACCATACTGACTGCAGATCGGATGAAATTCTTCTTTTTCCTCAAATGGCAGATCAGGAAGAATCAATCCGTCAATCTCAATCTCTCGACACGCAGAAATAAACTTTTTTGCACCGTAAGAGAAAACTACATTTGCATAAGTCATAAAAACCATTGGCACTGTTACATCTTTCCGCAGCTCTTTTACGAATGCAAATATTTTATCCGTAGTGATTCCTCCCTTTAATGCTCTTAAATTTGCCCCCTGAATGACGGAACCTTCTGCGGTAGGATCAGAGAACGGTATGCCAAGTTCGATGAGATCTGCACCATTCTCTGCGGCAGCCCGGACAGCCTGGCTGTTGTTTCCAGATCCGGATCGCCGCAAGTAATAAAGGCGATAAAAGCCTTTCCTTTTTCAAATGCTTTTTTAATGTTACTCATAAATATCCTCCCCTCTGTAACGGGCAATCGCGGCGCAGTCCTTATCACCTCTGCCTGAAATCGTAATCACAATGATTTTATTCGGATCCATTGCCGGTGCAATCTTCATCGCGTGAGCAACTGCATGCGCCGATTCGATTGCCGGAATAATGCCTTCCGTCTTTGCAAGATATTCAAATGCATTTACTGCCTCATCATCCGTGACCGGCACATATTCGGCTCTTCCGATGTCATGCAGATAAGAGTGTTCAGGACCTACCCCGGGATAATCCAGGCCGGCGGAAATGGAGTAAACAGGAGCGATCTGACCGTACTGATCCTGGCAAAAGTAAGACTTCATTCCATGAAAAATACCAAGTCTGCCGGTTGCAATCGTGGCTGCTGTTTCCAATGTATCAACGCCCCTTCCTGCCGCTTCACAGCCGATCAGTCTGACATTCTCATCTTCAATAAAGTGATAAAAACTGCCAATCGCATTGGAACCACCGCCTACACAGGCTATCACCGCATCCGGCAATCTTCCTTCTTTGACAAGCATCTGATCTTTGATTTCTTTGGAGATCACTGCCTGAAAATCACGCACGATCGTCGGAAACGGATGCGGTCCCATGACTGAGCCGAGACAATAATGCGTATCTGAAATACGGGACGTCCATTCACGCATTGCTTCAGAAACCGCATCTTTCAGAGTTGCCGTCCCTGTTTTAACCGGAATCACATCTGCTCCGAGCAGTCTCATACGATATACATTTAGCGCCTGGCGAACGGTATCTTCTTCGCCCATAAACACCACACACTCCATCCCCATAAGGCTGCAGCAGTTGCAGTTGCAACACCATGCTGACCTGCTCCGGTTTCAGCGATCAGCCTTGTTTTTCCCATCTTTTTTGCAAGCAGAGCCTGCCCCAGTACGTTGTTGATTTTATGCGCACCGGTATGATTGAGATCCTCACGTTTGAGATATATTTTGGCGCCGCCAAGGTCTTTGGTCATTTTCTCTGCATAGTACAATCTGGATGGTCTGCCTGCGTATTCATTCAAAAGTTCTGTAAGCTCCCGGTTAAATTCGGGATCGTTTTTATAGTTGTTATATGCTTCTTCCAGTTCAATCACTGCATTCATCAATGTTTCGGGAATATACTGTCCACCGTGAATCCCGAAGCGTCCGTTTGGATTCGTCATAATCGTTCTTCCTTTCTGACAGCAGCAACAAATGCCGCCATTTTCGTTTTATCTTTGAGCCCATCTGTCTCAATGCCTGAACTGACATCGACCGCATACGGTTTAATTGTCTCACCGCATTTTCTACATTATCAATGGAAAGTCCGCCAGCGAGGAAATACGGTCTTTGTATGTTTTGTATCTTCTTCCAGTCAAATACAGTTCCTGTCCCTTCGCCGGAATCAAGCAGAATATAATCTGCTAAGCAGGATTCAGCATTTGTAATATCTTCTGACTTTTTTATACAAAAAGCCTTGATGATCGGTTTATCCGTAAGCGCCCTCAGTTGATTGATCTCATTTTCATCTTCAACGCCATGAAGCTGGGCAATATCAATAATTCCTTTATTTAAGAAAGCTGCAATCCGTTCAGGCACTTCATTTACAAATACCCCAACCGCTTGAATGTCAGGAGCAAGCAGTTTTTTTAATTCTGCTGCTTCTTCAGGCGTTACATATCGTCTGCTTTTCGGTGCAAACACAAAACCAATATATTCTGGTTTCAATTCATTGGCTGCATCTATATCACAAGGACGAAACAACCCACAGAGCTTCATTTTTGTCATAGCACACCTCTCAATTCGGCAAGCCTGGCTGCTTTATTCTCTGCTCTCATAAGTGTTTCTCCAATCAAAACAGCATCCGCACCGATCTCGCAGAGTTTTCTTACATCTTCGGCACTGCTTACACCACTTTCAGAAATAAACAGCACATCGCGTGGAATCAGCCTTCTGAATCTGCCGCTATTACCGGTGTCCACCGAGAAACCTTTGAGATTGCGATTATTGACTCCAATCATACGTGCCCCGGCATTTAATGCCATTCTCACTTCGCATTCATCGTGTGCCTCGACCAAAGCGGAAAGTCCCAGCTCATCGCAAATGCTGATATATTCTTTTATTTGTTCCTCACTCAATATAGAGCAGATCAAAAGCACCGCTGATGCGCCTAACACCTTTGCCTCGTAGATCATGTACTCATCCACCGTAAAGTCCTTGCGCAGACAGGGAACAGAAACAGCGTCGGCAATTTTTTTCAGATACTGGTCACTTCCGAGAAACCATTTTGGTTCGGTCAGTACCGAGATGCAGTCTGCCCCTGCCGCTTCATAGTCCTTTGCAATCTGCAGATATGGAAACTCTTGAGCGATGATTCCTTTGGATGGAGAGGCTTTTTTGCACTCGCAGATAAAAGAAAGTCCCGGTTTTTTGATTGCTTTTTCAAATGTAAAATTGCCTTTCGGCAGGGATAACGCCTGCTGTTTCAACTCTTCAAGTGATATTCTTAACTTTGCCTGCACGGTGCGCTCTCGGGCGCAGCCGGTAAGCTGATCTAAAATCGTCATACTCACACCTCCGAACGGTTGCTGACTTCAATGAGCTTATTCAGTGTTTCCAGCGCCTTACCCGAGTCAATGATTTCTGCGGCAAGTGCGATACCCTCTTTCATACTGTCTGATTTTCCACCAATGTAAAGTGCCGCACCGGCATTTAAAAGCACAGCATTTCTCTTGTAACCTTTTTCTCCGTTCAGAATTGCAAGGGTAATTTTTGCGTTTTCTTCAGGCGCACCACCCCTCAAATCTTCTTTCGTACATCTTTCGAACCCGAAATCTTCCGGCGTGATCACTGAAGATTTGAACCAGCCGTCTCGAATCTCACATATCGTGGTTGGTGCGCTCATGGAGATTTCGTCCAGCTTATCCTGCCCATACACAACCATCCCGCGCCTGATACCAAGCTGAATCAATACCTGTGCCAATGGTTCCACAAGATACTCGTCATACACACCGAGAAGCTGCATAGAAGGTGTCCCCGGATTGGTAAGAGGGCCGAGGATGTTGAACACCGTACGGAATCCCAACTCCTTGCGGATTGCTCCCACATGTTTCATTGAAGTATGATATTTCTGTGCGAAGAAAAAACACATTCCCACTTCATCCAAAAGTTCCAGGCACCTCTCAGGCTCTGCTGAATGTTTACGCCGAGGGCTTCCAGACAATCTGCCGTTCCGCATTGTGAGGATGCTGCACGGTTTCCATGTTTGGCCACTTTCATACCTCCTGCAGCGGCAACCAGAGCTGATGTAGTGGAAATATTGAAGCTGTGCGCATTATCACCACCGGTTCCTACAATTTCAAAAAGATCCATTCCTGTTTCGACCTTCATGGCATGCGCTCTCATAGCGGCCGCACATCCGGCAATTTCATCGGTTGTTTCTGCTCTGGCACTTTTGGTTGACAAAGCTGCAAGAAATGCAGCGTTCTGCGTCGCAGTTGTTTCACCGCTCATGATTTCATTCATAACAGAATATGCCTCATCGTAAGTGAGGTCTTCTTTATTGACGATTTTTACAATGGCTTCTTTGATCATGACTCATATCTCCTTTATAAAATTTCTAAGCATTTGCTTTCCATCCGGTGTCATTATGGATTCGGGATGAAATTGTACCCCGTAGATCGGATATTCTTTATGCTGCACTGCCATTACCTCTCCGTCCGCAGTGAAAGCGGTGATTTTCAGACATTCGGAAATTGTGTCGGCATCTGCTGCAAGAGAATGATACCTGGCAACGGGAGCAGTTTCAGGACAACCCACAAACAACGGACAATTTATGTCAAATTTGACATCCGATTGTTTTCCATGCATTCGTTCTTTTGCGTAAGTAATGGTTGAACCAAATGCCGCACATATTGCCTGATGTCCGAGACAAACACCGAGAATCGGAATTTCCTTCCCGAGTATTTTTACGGCTTCAACAATCATGCCTGCATCTTCAGGTCTGCCCGGACCGGGAGAAAGAATCATGCGGTCGGGTGTTAGTTCTTTTATCTCATCAACTGTCATTTCATCATTACGGATGACTTTGATATTCGGATCTATTTCGCCAATGAGCTGGTAGAGGTTATAAGAAAAGCTGTCATAATTATCGATAAGTAAGATCATAATTCTGCCTCCTGTGCAAGTTTCAACGCTTTCAGCGAGGATCTGGCTTTGTTGATGCATTCTTCATACTCCTTTTCAGGTACGGAATCTGCCACGATCCCGGCTCCGCTCCTAACAAAAACCTTCCCGTTTTTCTTGTAGGCGATACGAATCGCAATACAGGTGTCCATATTTCCTGTGAAGTCGATGTATCCAATGGCGCCGCCATAGATTCCCCGCTTGTTGTTTTCAAGTTCTCCGATAAGCTGACAAGCCCGGATCTTCGGTGCACCGGAAAGTGTTCCGGCAGGCAATACCGCTTCAATGGCATCAAGTGCATCGTGTTTCTCTGTTATTTCACCCCGTACAGTAGAGCCAATGTGCATAACATGGGAGAATCGTTCAACAGAATGCAGTTTTTCCACCTGAACGGTGCCAAACTTACTGATTTTACCAAGATCGTTTCTGCCAAGGTCAACCAGCATATTATGTTCGGCCAGCTCCTTTTCATCTGCAAGCAGCTCTGTTTCCAGTGCTTTATCTTCCTCATCGTTTTTTCCTCTCGGTCTGGTACCAGCGAGAGGAAAGGTGTGAAGTACACCATTTTCCAGCTTTACCAAGGTCTCAGGCGAAGCGCCTGCAACCTCGACATCCGTTCCTGAAAAATAGAACATATAAGGAGACGGATTGATCGTTCGGAGAACACGGTAGGTATTGAGCAGGCTTCCTTCAAAGGGAGCAGACAGTCGGTTTGACAGCACAATTTGAAAGATGTTTCCCTCATGAATATGGTGTTTTGCCTTTTCCACCATGGCACAGAACTGTTCTTTGCCAAACAGCGATGTAACCTCTCCCAGAAGTTTTCCGCCTGGCTCCCCCCTCTTTTCTCCATTTCTAAGAAGTTCAATCAGTCGCTTCAGTTCCATAACTGCTTTATTATATCTGACCTCAACATCATCAAGCGACATATTGACAATAAGAACGATTTTTTGCCTGAGATGATCAAAAGCGATGACCTTATCAAAAAGCATCAGATCAACATCCTTAAAATCCTCTGTGTCTTTGGCGTCGCATTTCACTGTTGGTTCACTGTAATCAAGATAGTCATATGAAAAATATCCGACAAGACCTCCCGTAAATGGCGGAAGATAATCAAAGCGCGGGCTTTTATAATCTGCAAGGATCTGCCGCAGATAGTCGGACGGATGTTCGGTTTTTAATTTCAGATTTCCGATTTTCATTTCACCATCTACGCAAGTAATTTCCATCTTTGGATCAAAGCCGAGGAATGTATAACGTCCCCAGGTTTCGTTCGCCTGGGCGGATTCCAGCATATAACAGTGAGTCGATACATTTTTCAGTATCTTTATGATTTCGATGGGGGTTGTGAAATCGGAAAGTATTTCGCAGCTGACCGGCAGCACATTGTAGTTTACATCTGAAGCAATCTCTCTGACTTCAGCTAACGTTGGAAGAATTTTCATTACCTGCACCTCCAAATTGATAACATTACATTAATTTCGGTTACGATCAAGATTCTTATTTAAATTCTATATCCGGCGCACAAAAGCACCGCCAATATCTCGTCAACAGCATATTGCAACCTCCTTTTAAAAAAGCTCCTTTGACTAATATCTCTCGTCAAAGAAGCTTTATAAAAATAAAAAACGTCCCTGACAGAAGTATAGCCTCTGTCAAGGACGAATAGATGCATCTACAGTATGACTCTACCCGCGGTGCCACCTTGATTCACGGTATAACCCGTCGCTTAGCAGGATACCAACATATCCCCGGCAACTGACGTATGCCCACACGTTGCAGAATACTCTGGGAAAAGATCCCATTTGACTGCACCCTCAGCGGTCCATTTGACAACTTGTTTCTTGCCTGATTCTCAGCACCTCAGACTCTCTGTAAAGGCATCATTGCCGTTATCTCCGCTTCAACGGTTTACTATGTTAAATTGCTTTGGATTTTAGCACAAACGAAATAATGTGTCAATGATATTTTTTACGCTTGTTAGAGAAACCTTGTTAGAGAAATATTCTACGATAATGGTAAGCTTTTGCCTAACTTTCCTTTTCAACTATATCCATTATCTTCTTTCACTATAATTTTTCTAGTTATTCACTGCATGGCGCTTCGTTCATTAACGGCTTTGCCAGAGTTGCTTCCACCAAAGAGAAAGCAATAGGCGCTGCCGTTGGTGCTGTTGGTGGGCTTGTCTCTGGAATGAAACAGTCCTGATAAAAATCCCATAAATATTCCTTTCTGCCTCAAAGGGCGTATAAAATTCAAAGTTTCGTCATAAAACAATCTATGCAAATGCTTGCAATCGCAAGCAAAAGCGAATATAATAAAGAAAAAGGAGGCGATACTATGGCAAATACATCCGCTGTTTATGCAAGAATAGATACCAATCTCAAGGATAATGCTGAGAGCATTCTTTCTCAGCTTGGCATTTCTCCATCCAGTGCAATTCAGATGCTTTATAGCCAGATTGTACTGAAGAAGGGTATGCCATTTGAATTGAAACTTCCTTCTTCTAAGCCATTAGCTGTTGGTGCAATGACCAGAGAACAGCTTGATGCAGAACTCCAAAAGGGTGTTGATTCCATCAAAGCAGGAAAGGTATATTCTGCAGATGAAATCGATGCGGCACTTGCAAAGGAATTTGGCATATGACGGATAGCTATAAGGTCGGCTATTCTGTAGATGCACTTGACGATTTACGTGAAATCTATTCGTACATTGCGAATGAACTCCTGGCTCCGGAGACTGCTACTGCTCAGCTGGGCCACATACGAAAAGAGGTTCGTTCATTGGATTTCATGCCGGCTCGTTATGCGTTAGTTGACTGGGAGCTTGGCATTCGATGAAAATGCATCACCTTCCGGTAGATAACTTTATTGTGTATTATCTTGTTGATGACGAGAAAAGGGCAGTTACAGTAGCTCGAATATTCTACGGTGGCCGTGATATTGAAGGAATCATAAATTCAAATAAATAAACAGTAATGGAGCTTTTTGTATAAAAAACAAGGGCTCCATTTTTATATGAACAAAATTCCTCTGTCATCGTAGACAGAAGCACCTGTATTGTTTCCACAGCGGATCGCACGGTCAAGTCCCATTATGGTAGCAACAGCACCGTCGATTTTCTCTGTGGATTTTTCTTTGTCTGTCTTTATATTTCCTGCTGTATCCGTGCGGATATAGATGTTATCCATCATCCAGCGAAGTCTTTACTTATGCTAATTCTTTTATTGCATACGACATTATTGCAAAAGCAGCTGGCCATCCTGATAGGGATACAATATTACTTCTCTTTGCTAATTCCGATACTCCGTATGTCAAATTATCTTCGCACACATTATCCATATTTTACCGTTTGTACTTGCTCCGCATACAAAGCTTACAGCACCCGATGGTGTATTAAACAGCATGTCTTCCTGAAGTACAAAATTCTCATCGATTTGAGACTTATACTGTTGCCTTTTTTTTAATCGTATACTCCGGACAACTCTTTGTCGTCTTGTCTGAAATTGTACTTCCTTTTTTTACAACAAATCCATCTGCAGTTCTCACCCCCACTACGTTCACGCCACTGCGTCTACAGAAGAATTGTAAGCGCAAAATATTGCTACGCTATCCATGAATTACGCTTGCACCAAAATGATAGATGCAAGCCCCAGCATATCCCCAGCAGGACGCACCAGCTTCACATTCAAATCATCATAAAAATCTTTACTTCATCACAACGGCGTTTTAATTCGTCCAAATCATCAGCTGATACACGCACCACATAAGAGAGCTTATACATCCCCTTGTGGGATTTCGTAAGTTCTAAATGAGAAAAGGACAGCCATGTTTCAGACTGTCCCTTAAAAGAGAAATACGCTGTCAGTAGCAACAATGCTTGTTGCTGATCTTCCAGCGTTAATATTCTTCATTTATTTTAAGCAAATGAGAAGTTGTTAATTGTTTATATTTTTGATATTTCACTTCTGCTTTCGGATACAATCTAATAATTTGTTCGCTTATTTGAAGTGGTGGATTCTGAATATACAAATTTTCCACGTCAAACTTAGCAAGGAAGTTAATAAAATTTGTAATAACATGTTCTCGAACCCCAGCATATTCATCTGAACTAATAACAAAGTTTTTTACAAATATTTTCTCTTCCTTTTCTTCTTTCGGATATTCGCCACTTTGAGTTGGTATCACCAATTTCATGATTTTTCCGTCTTTATCAGATTCATAAACTAAATCCGTTAAATTTCTATATTCTTTTGGGATAATTTGATTGAATTTTTCCTTTGAACCATAGTATATAATTACTTTATTCAATACTCATCACCCCTGCCAGCACAGTATCATAAACATCTAACAGTATTCATACCAAGATACAAGACAACACAGTCTATATCTTCATTTCTGCATATTTCTAAGGCTTCGCTATCAAGTTCAAATTCATAAGCCTTTTATCTGTTCGGACTTGTCGCCAGCCTGCATATATGCACCGTCCAATAAGTAGCCGTTTGGAGCTTTTGTTTCCTCAACGGTTAATGTTCCTAAAGGAAGAACCGCTTTTCCGTCCTGCATATAGAAGCTGTCGCCAGACACTTTGTATGCGTCCGCCAATTTTGTAACATAATGGATTGTACCGTCGCTGTCCTTTTCAGCGATTGTCTTTGTAACCCATGTACGATTAGCTTCGGCAGGGAGATTGTCTTTATTGTAGTAACCGTCATAATATTTCCATGTAAACTCTGCACCCTCTAAAGAAGCGTTCCCTTGTGGGTTGTCTTTCTGTGTTTCCATATCAATCTTGAAAAGTTCAATCAGTGTGGTTGTGACTTTGGGCGTATCACTGACTTTCAAGGTAGCTATTTCACCAGCTTTGACAGTCAACGGATATACTGTCTTGTCCAACTGAAAACCTGCCGCCGGAACGGATAGCTCTTTGATATAGACTTTACCAGCCTTTACTTCCACCGCTTCGGTGTTCCCGGCTTTATCTGTCATAAGGGTGGCAAGCTGTTCCTTGCAGCCTTTATCAGCAAAGACACCATACGTCGCACCAGCAAGGGAATAGCTGTTGTTTCCATTGGTAATGCCCGGATTGGAGGACACCTTTTGAAGTGCCGCATTTCCTACATCCAGCTTCGCCCAGAATTGTCCTAATTCCTGCCCGTCGCCGGAATAGATATAGCCGCCGCAATCATAGCGTCCTTTGTTGGCTTTTACAAATGCCCTTGCGCCAGCGTATACCTCGTCCTGTACCGCTTTGGATACTTCGTCGCAGGCAGCACGTACATGGTCGCAGTTCCATCCTAAATGTACGCTTAACCGCTGCCAGACAACACATTGTTCCAATAGATAGACCTGTTTATAATTCAGCTCCCTGTAGCTGGCTGCATACTGCTTGACGTATTCCAGCGAGAGGCAACGTCAGCGATCTGTCGGCACTCATACGGGTGCTTGCGTCAGAACGTGATTTATAGCCAGACTGGAAATCGGTGTTGATGTCAATGCAGTAGGCGGTTTCACCATCCACGGTCATAATTCCCTCATGGAATGTAGAACCTATGCTGCCGTCATTCATGACCTTTTCTACATAGCCTGCCTTTTCCTGTGCGTCCGCCCAGTATTGCTTCTCCGCAGCCTGTACCTGTGAAGCAGGCAAGGTTGTGAGAACCGCAGCCAGACTTAGTACGCCAGCAAGCAGACGGTTTATAATCTTTTTCATATAATCAATGCTCCTTTCGCTTTTTGTAAAAAAATAGGTAAAAAAAAATAGATGTTCACTTTTGAACATCTAAGGGAAAATGTGATATAATGTCGTATTAGGAGGGAAACTTATGCTGGAAATCATTTCAATATGTTTGAATATAATAACTATTGGTTTGACAATTTATGAATTATTCTGCAAAAAATCTTCTAATAGTACGAAGCAACATATTCAGAATAATATAATTCAACAAATCAATCCTAAATATGATATAAATGTATCATCAACTCCAATGTACAAATTAGATAATGTAGCAATACAAAATGCACGTTGGAAATCTAAAAGAATAACTCAATTTGCCATAATTTTGATTTATGTATCTATGGCAATAAATTTTGTAAGTTTCATAAAAAGGAATACTATTCATTCTATTACTGATATCACTGCCATTTTTTATATCCCTATGCGGAACACAATGCTACAGTTATCTATAATTTTGGTATTACTGTGTATTATTTTTATTGTACGTGGTTGGAATAAACAACAATCTGTATTTTCTAACCTAATGAGTATGAAATATTTTACTTTGAAGATAGTAGCAGATTTTTTTGCTATTGCTGGTTTTGCAATGGTTGATTATTCTCTTTTGGAGAAAATAAATACTAACATACAGAACCCGCTTTATTCAATTAACATAATTGGTTGGTCGTTTTTGTTTATACTCCAATTATTTTGGATTCAGCATACAGTTTTAAAAATATATAAGCTTATTCCGTTGTCTAACACGTATGAAGAAAAGGAAAAACAACTATTTGCTTTTGTTCCTGTTTACATTATTTCTATCTTACTTTTTGGACTGACCATCTATACAAAGTTTTTCTAAAACAAATAGGGCGCTCATTTCTGAACGCCCAAACGCAAGAAGGGATACTGTTTTTATCCAGCACCCTTCTTTGTAAATCTTATTCTGTTGTGTTCCCACACTCTATATCAACTACTACTGAAACATTGATATAGTTTTTTATCTCTTTATTTCTGATTTTATCGCCCTCGCTCGTAAAGACGATATGCTTGAAAAAGTGCCTAAAATTAAGGATTTCTACATAGTTCGTCTTTGTAGCAACACACAAGTCTCCACATGTGTATCAAATTAAAACATATCCCCACAAAACTACAGATATCTAGGCAATATTATTACAGTACAAATACCGTTCGTCTAACCCTTTTCACACAAGTATTGCTTGTTACGGCAATCTCCTTTCCATCAATTTTCTCCGCATTTTATCTAGTTTTAATATTTGTTTATGCTCCCAGTCCTTTTCTATTGTCTTTAAATTAACGAATGCAATAATTTTATCAATATTTTCATTTGCCTTAAACATTTCTGATAATTGCTTAATATCATCTTTATCAATCTTCCGATAAGGAATAGCCAGTCTTTTAAACTCACTTGGCGTTAATTCTGAAACGCCTCCAGCATAATACCGCCCATAAAATTCGCATTGAGTTAATGTCAATGAATTATAAAAGCAAAATGCCATGCTCTCTTTATCATATGCAGAATCCAATCTCATATTATAAGCAATATCTGTTGTATAAAGATCTGTTTCATTTACACATATTCTTGGAATTTTATCATACCTTTTAAAGAAAAAAAGATCACCATTTCGTACAATTGGTACTCCATACCATGGTTTCCTATTTCTGCATTTATATCTGTCTTTTAATTTTACTTCCGCTGCATTTTGTTTTTCTCCAATAGTTGTCAAATATTCCCTCAAAGATTTCGAAAGTAATTTTTCATCAACATGTGATAGATTCAATAAATAGATTCTATTCCCTCTTTCTCCGATTTTTTCAACTACATCTTGAGTTAATATAAACTGACCATTTACTATAATACTTTTAGCAATTGTCGGTAAAACAAACTCATGGCACTCCAATTGTTCTACCTGTTCTTTCGTTAAAATAAACTCATTATTTGCTCCAGTTACAATTCCAGGCGAGGCCTCACACACTTCGGAAACCTTCTTGTATTTTGAGTCAATCATGTTCAACAAATCAATATCTTCATCTGAAAGAATGGCATTCGTCCATTTTTTCAATGGTTTATTTCTTTGAATTTTAGAGCAATAATATGGGTAATCTGAATCTAATTGAGCATAAATCTTAAAATTAATATATGGTTGATTCTTAAATTCATTTGTCAAATAAACCAAACAAGATTCTTGTTCTATTTTTGGAAACATCCTTTCTTTAAAAGACAGAATATGTATTGTATCAAAATGTTCTTCCAAAAACAATCTAATCTTCTCTGCGTATTGAACCTGAAGAAACTCCATCGGGAGCACAAAAAAAATAGTTCCCTCTCTTTCCAAGCAAGATACCGCTGCTAGCACAAAAGCAACCCACATATTTTGCATTAAAGAATTAGGTAATTGAAATTTCTCGCATATTTCTTTTGCTTTTTCTTTTGAATTGTTTTCCATATTTTTAATATTAATGTATGGTGGATTTCCAATAATCAACTGGTACTTTTCACTTGTCTTCTCTGCAAAATCTAGAAAGTCGTCTGCAACTATCTCTACTTGTTCTAGATAACCTCTATTTTTTAACTGTCCTACCTTTTCTTCGATTAATTCTACGGCCACAATCTTTTCAATACTTTCTTCCTTTTCAAAGGCATCTAAAAATCGCCCATCCCCCACTGACGGTTCTAACACTTTGCCATATATTTTATGCTCTCTTGCCAAATATTCTTTCATGAATTGAATCGTCCTATATGGCGTATAATAAGAGCCTGATAACTTATCCTCTATCTTTTTCATTATTGTATTCCGCCTGTCACTGCCATACGATTTCTTTTCTTTAATAAAATGCTGAGCGTTTCACCTAGTTTGCGTTTACATTCTTCATCCTTTTCAACCTGATACTTGCCCTCAATCTGCAATCCCAAATAGTCTAAACGTCTTGTCTCATATCCTAAGTGAAGGGCATCGTAAAATTGTTGTACGAATTCGTCATCCTGATATGTATCGCAAATCTGAATGTAATAGTCTTCATCTCTCTTAAAAACAGTTGCTATATTCCCGTTATCTACATTAAGCAAATCATCATATGGTGGCTTAATTGTAATTCCACGTTTTCCACGATTACATGATATGCACGCCCATGCCAGATTAATCATCCTACCTGCTTCTGTCCTTCCCGCTGTTGTATCTGGAAAAGAAGCCTCATTAAAAAAATGATCAACTTCAAAAGACTCTACTGGCAGAAGTCCCCACATAGCACCACAATATGCACACTTATTATTATATATTTTCGCAAATTTTTTATGGTACTCACTATTCCGCTCCTTCACCTTATTATATATTATCTTTGTCCGTGGAAACGCTAGTTTTATTTCTTTTTCTAAAGCATTTTTTTTGTTCCTCTACCTTATCCAATACGGGACAATATGTTGTATTTCTATAATCATTATCTCTTGCCATATTACTTGCTCCTATTCCATACTCTGGAAAGCGATAATTAATTTATCAATATCCTCTTTAGACAAATCCTCATAATCATTTATCCCATTTAAAGAATCCACTGTCTTTTCAATCAAAAACTTTTCAATTCCTTTATTGCTCTCCAATTTTTTAGAAATATTTCGAAATGTAATTACTCTCTTTATACTCTCATCTATTTTGCTTTTTAACACTCGTTCATAGTATTCCTTTGATGTCTCCGAACTTCCACTCCTATACTTTGGGATAATATCAAAGTCATTATTTTCACCATTCTGTGAAATTACCAACACCTCAATAAAAGGAAATACTTTTCTCAATATCATTCTAAATTCTTCCCCCGAAAACTTTCCTTTACATTTTACACTATCGTTTTCAAACAATCTAGAATCAATCAGTATAACGTTTGCAGAAGCTACTTCTGGAGAATCCAACAAACCTTCATAACCTTTGTTAACTTCAAATTCAACTTCCTGATATCTCACCTCATACTTATCATTCCGATAAATATCCTCTAAATAAGAGGATATTGCCTCGTCTCGGTCATCGTCAATATAAACAAGGTTTATTATTTCTTTTATTTTCATATTTTATCTCCTAACATAAATTCAATTTTAAATCCATTTAACCCTTCAATTTTTAATATCTTTCCGCCTGTATTAGCAATCGTATTATTCACAATCCACATCCCTATTCCATGACCTTTTTTTCTTGATGTTTCATGCACCTCCAAAATACGCATGGGATCAAACTTATATTTCTCTGAAAGTCCCTTCCCTTTATCCTTATACACCATATTAATATATCTTCCTCTTTTTTCAACATATATATGAATTTCCAGCATGTTTTCAGCATCATTTTGTTGTATACTATTCAATATCAAATTATCAAATATCACTCTGAAAATATCTTTAGCACTTCTATATTCTAATCCTTCTTCTATATGCAATTGAATATTAATCCACGAATAGTCCTTTTCCCAAACAAATTTTATATTTTTAAAAAGTTCATATACATTAATATCCTCTGGCACAAACTGCTCTTTTTCAGATTCTGACAACATCACATCCATAAAGGTAATAATTTTCCTATTAATTCTTCTGTTTTTTTCTAAAAGTGCCGGAACATCTCTATGCATATACTTCATATTTTCAGGCTCATTCACAGCATCCCAAAGCTCATATCTTTTTAATGCTCTAATAATGTAATCGACATTCTCGTCAATACTATTTCTATCATTATACATTTCATGTGCAATAGAAGTTGCTTTTAATCCAGAGGTGGCAAGCATATTCAGCAGACGAATATCATATTTATACCTTCTTTCTGTTTCATCCATCTGTTTCTTACTTTCTCTATTTTCTTTTTTCATCTGTTCCAATTCGTCAAGAAACAATTTCTTTTCTTCTGATGACAGTTCTGTTAATTTTTCTGGATTTTTTATTACATTGTCAATAACTTTGGGCTTTTTTTCTTCTTTTGACTCGTTATATTTATTTGCAATACAGCGAACTATGCTTTGTCGGTACCTTTCAAAAGAATTTATCCCCGCAATAATAATTGCAATAAACACTTTATAAATATCATTCTCTACTAACCCCTGTCTATTCATCAAATCAAATAATCCTTTATTTTCCTTTTTATCAATAATAACTTTACCTGACATTTGATTTTCACGAACACGCCATGAGCCTGTAGGGTGACTGGCGGCTGCTGGAGACTTTCTAGACCTTTTTCCAAATCCAAGCCAGTCTTTCTTACCTTCGTAAGATGAAATACTAAATGCATTTCTGTACAAAACAACACCCGCTTCATACCGATCAACCAATATTCTATGCTTATAAAAATACTTTTCCGCATCAAATGTAGAAGGATTTTTTAACGAAAAATACAATTCAGCCGAAAAATCACCCACATTTTCCAATACCTCTTTCCATTCTTCAAGAGTTGCTTCTTCAGATAAATCATTTTTCATTTCACCCAGTTCGTCCACGATATTTAGTTCTATTTTCTGTTCTTTTGTATCAATATCTGGACATAACTTTTTTACATTTTCTTTAAATTCATCTGATTCTATATCACATACTAGCTTCTGAAATTTTGCAAGATACTGTAGTCTTATTACACTAACGCAGTTAACGCCTAACTGTATTTTCCCAAAATATCGCGTTACAGCTTTTCTGTCTTCTTTATATTCTACCTGTATTTTCATTTTATCATCATTATAAGTTCTAGACAAAAATTCACGCAAATTACGAACTCTCGATTCTGTCCAATTGTCCCGAAGCTGCTCGATAACTATTTTTGTACCTCTTTCTTTTATCTCCTGATAAGTTTCCAAAGTATTTGTATTCCAATCAGTCTTCCACAAAACTGCTTCTTGTTGATCCATTTTCGTATAAACACTGGCTTTTGCACCCAGTCGAGCTATAGCAAATCTACCGACTCCTTTGGAACCTGCCAACACCCTCGCAGTCTCTCCCGCACCTATAATATATTTTTTATCACTTATACCAACATGCATCCACGCCCCAAGTATTTTTTGACGATTCATTCCAATTCCATTATCTTCAATTATAATCTGACTCTTAGAAATGATAATAACAACATCTAGTGACTGGGCATCATATGCATTTTTTACTAGCTCTAATATTGCAGATTCTTCATTTGTAAAATTCTGTACTCCCAGCACTTCTGCAATTGTACTATCTTCAATAATATATTTTAACTTTTCCATGGATCGCCCTCCGAATCAGCACTCAACTCTTTTATAGTAATTATACCCTCTACAAGAAATTGATATAATCCCTCATACATCTCTCAAATAAATCTAAAAATCATTTTTTACGCTTGTCCAAAATACCTCAACGCATCCTTTATCGCTTCCACTTTCTCTGCTGTCGGATGCTTCCTCGGCTGTTTCAATTCCTCTACCGCATTAGGAGCATCGTACATTGGCAAGCCTAAATCTCTCTTTACCTCTGCGATATATGCGGTATGTACCTTGAAGCCGTATTTAGCTTCTATGTACTCCTTTATCATTTTGTAGGTCACTCGTTCTTTGGGCTTATATTCTTCAGCTCTTTTAGCGATATTATCAAGCGGAACTTTTCCCTCACCCTCGCCAAACTCAACTTTTACGTTGATATGTCCGTCTGGCTTTTGTGGGAAAGCAGTACTACCGTCTCCACATGAGTACCAAATCAAAACATATCCCCACAAAATTGCGGAAATACGGACAATATTTATACAGTACTAATACTGCATGTGCATCCCTTTTCCCACAAAATATAAGTTCCATCAATTTGCACCTTTCTGATGCAAAATTTATTCTTTTTTCATACCTTCGATGTCCTCTTCCCCTGTCTTACTAGCTTCCAATGCTTGATATTCCTGATTTAATTCTCGCAATAATTCTTCCTCGCTTGGTAAATACACTTTGTATTTTGAAGCAAAAATCTGTGTTTCATTTTCAGGTAACGTATACTTAACTACAGACTCACTTTTATCTGCACACAAAACAATACCAATCGGCGGATTGTCTCCTTCATTCATAAGTTCTCGTTCATAATAATGAACATACATCTGCATCTGCCCCAAGTCCTGATGTGTTAAGTCCCCAACTTTTAAATCTATCAGAACAAAACATTTTAAAATATAATTATAAAATACAAGGTCAATTCTAAAATGACGTCCATCAAAGGTTATTCTTTTCTGCCTTGCGA
>ENA-OQIG01000428-OQIG01000428.1-human-gut-metagenome-genome-assembly--contig:-NODE-428-length-24621-cov-3.944599_pt1 | contig 24621 bp, 32 predicted proteins | sample MGYA00242576_ERZ504741 | MGnify/ENA primary metagenome ERZ504741 (study PRJEB26092, sample SAMD00036436) | human gut metagenome | host: Homo sapiens | study: EMG produced TPA metagenomics assembly of... | reverse complement strand
CGGTAGACGTCTATCATCTTCTAGAACGACCCGTTTAAATGCCTTTTGGATATGCCTTCTGAATCTCCGAAAGCCCTTCCCGGACTTGATGACTTTTTTTCTCCTCAATGGAGGCTGTTCATCTCCGTTATCTTCACCACAGCAATCAGGCTCTTTGCCTAAACCTGAAGAAGTCATTAAGGATGCAACTGTAAAAAAGGCTTTGGAAGAAGCCTGGAGTGATATGCTTAAGCGTTCCACAGAGGTCCAAAGACAAGAAGTTGGTTTCTGGATTTATTATGATCCGGTGAAAAAGCAATATTACATAGGTAAGAAACGATATGGTATGGCAGTGAAGAATGACGGAAAAGTAAGAGGAAATATAAGCCTTGGAGACAAATCTCCTTCTATAAATGGTGTGCCTGCCACAGCAAAAGTGGTTGCTTCTTTTCATACACACACTCCAATGACTGAAATAAAAGGTAAGAAAAGAAAGGCAGGTCCATCTAAAGAAGATAAAGAAAATGCCGATAAAAATAAAATACCTATTGATATATTAGTTTTCCGTTGCATTTTAGGAAATCGTAATTTATTAAGTCAGCTATATTAATGCCGCCAAGATAATATGACAGCATAAAAATGTCTCGTATCCGAATTAGATTTTTTTCAAATCAGTATCTCGTGTTGCTTTAATTTTATCTATTTATATGATGCAAAAGGGTATGTGACGTAGGTGATAAATCAGCATTGTAGAGCAAATCTCATGATTGCTCTTACAAAGGATAGCCTTATTCTTATTGTATCAGAGCGTAATTTCTCGTTTCTTAATTTGCTATTGAGATAAGAAGTGTCTGCTCTTTTAATGATATATCCATTCTTGAACTCTTGTATGGAATTCACTGTTAGATCAGTCACTATATAGCGAGTTTCACAATTGTGCGAAAGAGCTATTCGTATTTTATGTGTATTGTCTCTTAATATTTTTCCAGGGACAATTGTCGGAAATAGATTTGCCATAATTTGTTCTACAATAAATTGATAATGTAAATGTGTCTTCGGCAATTAAATAGCCTCAGAAGTAACAGCTCTTTACTGACTATTACTAATTGATAATGAAATAGTTTGCTGAGTATTAGTGCTGTTTTTGTTTAATATAAGATAAATAGGGAAATCCCTATTATTGTTTGGGGAAAATCTATCCGGCAGCGTGAATACCTTGCTTATCTTTGTAACGTGAATAAAAAGATTAAGAAACCAATAAACCACGGAAATATGAAAAAGATTGTGTTATTATCGCTGTTTGCCCTGTGCCTCCCACTACTTGTGATGGCGCAAAGCAATAATGACGACCTTTATTTCGTACCTTCTAAGGAAAAAAAGCAGGAAGCCAAAAAGACTCCTGTGAAGAAGGAACCGGAAAAAAAAAGTTGTCACCACGAACATTTATACGTCTCCGGGTACTACGGTAGTAGTTCAGGACCGTAAAGGAAACAAACGCGATATGCGTGATGTGGATGAGTATAACCGCCGTTACGATGCCAAAGATAACGAGTTCGCAATGGAGGACGATACATTATACGTAAAAGAAAAAGCTGTCTCCGATCCGGATGGTGAATGGGTGAACGGGTTCAATGGCTCACAGGATGACTACGAGTACGCTGAACGCATCATTCGTTTCCGTAATCCCCGTTTTGCGGTAAGCATTAGCAGCCCGCTTTACTGGGACATTGTTTATGGAACAATCCTGGATTGGAATGTTTATACAGACGGTTTCTATGCTTATGCATTCCCGACATTTACCAACGCTTATGGTGGGATTGGCGTTACAACTCTTATGGTTCCGGATGGGGCTGGGGATGGGGCTGGTCTTCACCTTATTATGCTTGGGGTGGCTATTATCCGGTTATTGGGGTGGCTATTGGGGTGGTTACTGGGGCGGCTGGTATGGCGGCGGCTACTGGGGACACCATCATCACTATCATCCCGGATGGGGTGGCGGCGGCAGCTGGGCAGGAAGATATAATACCTATACCCGTCGTGGTTCGTCTGCTGTGAGAAGCAGTTATGGCAACTCTTCGACCGTTCGCCGTTACAGTTCAGGTGCGGTACGCTCCAATAGCGGTTCTTCCGTTCGTTCGTCAGCGACATCTTCTTACAATAGAGGAGAGAGCTCTGCCAGACGTGTGATAGGAACGCGTGTAGTCGGTGAACGTCCGGGATCTACTACGCGTACAGATGCTTCTTCTTCACGTCGAAGTACCTATACCCGTCCAAGTAGTACACGCAGTAGTTCTTCTTATGAAGGAACTCGCGGCGGAAGCACTACTACAGGTTCTCCGTCTTACTCGGAAGGAGGCAGAAGGGCAAGTACAAGAAGCAGCTCTACTTATACTCGTGGCAGTTCTACGGCTCCTTCGCGTAGTTACAATGAGAGTACCACTCGTCGTTCATACAACAGTACTCCTTCTCGTAGCAGCAGTTCGTCTACGCGCAGTTATTCTTCACCTTCAGGTAGCAGTTCACGTAGTTATTCTACCGGTGGCGGTGGTGGTTCTTCCCGTTCTTCCGGTGGCGGTGGCGGCTCTTCAAGGGGCAGAAGATGATAATGGAGGTATTAACTTAAAAAAGCATTTGACGATGAAAAAAATAATTACTTTAGCAACTTTGGGGCTGTTGGTAGCAGCAGCCCCGATAAGTGCACAGACTGTGTACGATGCTGCCAAGATAACAGGAAAGGACTTGAACGGAACCGCCCGTTTTGTCGGCATGGGTGGCGCCATGGGAGCTTTAGGAGGTGATATCTCTACAATTGGAACGAATCCTGCCGGTATCGGTATCTATCGCAGCAATGATTTTATGACTTCTTTCGGCTTTTCTTCATACGGGACGGAAAGCAAATATTTGGGAGATAAATTTAAGTCGGATAAAATACAAGGTTCTTTTGATAATCTGGGGTTTGTATTTGCATCTAAGATTGGCAATGAAACTTCTTTGCGTTATGTGAATTTTGGATTTAACTACCATAAAGCCAAGTCTTTCTATAAGAATATGAATATGAAGGGAGGACTCGGTAACAGTTCGCAAACCTATCAGATGGCCCAACAAGCCAGTGGCATAACCAAATGGGGAGATTATCCTTATGACGATCCGGAGATAGGATGGCTTTCCATATTGGGATATGACGGTTGGTTGATTAGTGATATCACAACTGATAAAATGAATGCAGCCGGTAAGCCGAATTCTCCATATGTGGATAAGGATGGAAATCAAAGATACGATGCCAATGGTAAACCTCTGTATACGACACCGGGTAATTACTATGGTATGTATGATGACGGTGTCGCCAATTTCCACTCGCAAGAGCGTGGCGGAATCGACCAGTACGACTTTAATGTTGCTTTCAATTTCAACGACCGGTTCTATCTTGGACTGACTCTCGGGGCATATGCGGTTGATTATAGCAAGTACACTTATTATTCCGAAGCGTATACAGGAGCAAATGCACCGCAGAATTACAATCTGAGGAGTTGGAATAAGGTAAGAGGTTCGGGTTTCGATCTTAAGTTGGGTACGATTATCCGTCCGTTTGAAAATTCGCCCTTCCGTATCGGTCTGGCATTCACACCCCTACGTTCTATAATCTGGATTATAAGACCAGTGCCCGTGTAGAATCGGATGTGTTGAACGTTGAGACAGGAAGATAGATCAGTGTCGGTGGATACGCGTGATAAGTTACCCGGAAATGGAGATATGGTGCGTGAATTCCGGTTACAGACTCCGTGGACTTATAACGTAAGTTTAGGCTATACCATTGGTACAAGTCTGGCATTAGGTGCCGAATACGAATATCAGGATTATTCAACGATGAAATTCCGAGGACCGACCGGTTCAAGCTCTGAGTTTACGTTTGAAAATAGCACGAGACCTATGATGAAAGGTGTGAATACCCTCCGTCTTGGTCTTGAATATAAAGTGATCCCGCAGTTTGCGCTGCGTGCCGGATATAATTATACTTCGGCTATTTTCCATGGAGATGCTTTCAAAGATCTGCCTTATTATTCTATCCAGACAGATACTGACTGGGCAAATACGAAGGCTCTGAGCAACTATACTTTGGGTATCGGGTATCGCGGTTCTGTATTTTATGCAGATCTGGCTTATAAGTCTCTACTTATAATGAAGATTTTTATCCGTTCGTAAATAAGTATGAGGAAAACAATGCAACTACGGTGCTGACACCGGAAACAACCAAAGTGACTAATACCCGTAGCCAAGTGCTGTTTACTTTAGGTCTCCGTTTCTAATTAGATTCCCAAGCAATTAAATTATAACTTTTGTGTGTATAGAAATCCCCGAAGGACGATGCAGTGTTCTACGGGGATTCTTGTTTATCAGTATTCTATCTTATCTTCTTTTTCCATCCACTCCTCAAAAGCTTTGATTGCTTCGTCGTGGAGTAATACTTCGGATGGCAGCTTGCGGTTCTCCGGTTTCAGTTCCAATTCATCGTAGATAAACGAGTCGTCGAATCCGATGTTTTTGGCATCTGTCTTGTTATTGCCATAGTACATCTTGTCTAATCGGGCCCAATAGATGGCACCCAGGCACATGGGACAGGGTTCGCAAGAGGTGTAAATTTCGTAACCGCTCAGATTAAAAGTTCCCAGTTTTGAGGCAGCCGCGCGGATAGCGCTTACTTCTGCATGGGCAGTGGGGTCGCATGAGGCTGTTACGCGATTGACGCCTGTGGCCACTATTTCTCCATCTTTTGCAATGACAGCTCCGAAGGGGCCTCCTCCGTTTGCTACATTTTCTCTGGAAAGTTCGATGGCTTTCCTCATTAGTTCTTCTTTGGTCATGTGATATAAAAAATCTATCGTTAATATTGTTATACGTTTTTTGCAAATATAAACAATATGAACGATAGATTGTTTCTTCCGGCAGAGAAATCAGCTTATTCTTTTTGAATAGTCGGACTGTTGATGCCGTCGGGCGGGTATATGGTTGTCATCCGTCGGACTTCCTGTTACCAATACCAGCACAGACCGAAAGAGTAGGGATAAAGTTCGGGACCTTTTTTGTGTTCGAAGAGGCTGTAGGTAGAGTAGCGCAAATACACTCCGATGTCACCGTAACCTGCTTGTGCCAGGAGGTTAATGCCTACCGGGTGGACATTCAGGCCGCTGTCCAGATTCTTTTTATGTCCGTTGACCTTTGCTTTCGACTTGGCTCCATGACGGATTTCCGCTTCAAGTCCGGCTGAAAAGAATAGAGGACCGTGAGCATTGCTGTGGCTGAATCTTTTTTGCCATTCCAGGGCTACCGGAATGCGGAAGTAGAAATAGCGTAACCGGCTTTTGGTATACACTTCCTCGTCGGGAACACCCGGAACAATGCCGGTGACTCCATCTATTTGTCTGAAGGCATAGTTGTTGCCCAGGCGGAAAGAGCGGTATCCCCAGCCTAAACCGGTTGTTATGCCCCATTGGCGATCACGTGAGAGTGTCAGGGAGCCTTGAAACAGATTGAAACCGATTTCCCAGGACTTGTTGGCGTTTATATTCAGTCCGTCCGGAGTATTGAAGTTGATGCCGTCAGAGAGCCGTGTGTATCCCATATAGAATCCGGCAATATGCGGGTCGAACCGATAATGGTTCTTTCTTTTGACGAAGGGGACGGTGAATGCCGTGCGGCGTTCGGTAGTTTGTCCGTCCGTATAGATTCCCTCAAAAATCTGATCGTTCTCTATCGTATCGCCGTGCGAAGACTGTTCGTAAAGTTTTACCTTTATTTTCCCTTCGTTTTCTTTAATCAGGATTTTGCGTCCGTTGACGTAAAGAGTCGTGTCTTGCGAAATGCCTTCTTGAGCCATTCCCGTCATCGGGATCAGCATAAACAGTAATAAATAAATGTGTTTCATATTCTTATAATGTTTAGTTTTTTTTCATAAATAACATGGTTACCAGATCGTCTGCATCCAACTCGCCCTCGATGTAAATCAGGGTAGCCGAGCCTTTTTTACCGGTTTTGAACAGGATGAACCGGTTGACATCTTCTTTTAGCTGGGGCAATTGATAATAGCCGGACTGGATTTGTCCGCCTGCCACCACTTCCTTCACTTTCTTTGCCTTCTTTTTGTCAGCATCCAGACAGTTGAGAATGGTGGGCAGTGCTTCTTCAACGTCTTTAAAGACAAGGCTTTTATAGAGAGTCATCTGGTAGGTTTCCAGCATTTCGTTGGACAGCTCTACCATAGTCACTCCTTTTTGTTTACCGTATTTCTGGAATACGGAAGCTATTTGTAGTCCCTGTTGTGCTCTTGCCATGCCGGAGGCGACAGTAAGTAGCAGGATAATCCATGTGGTGCGAATGACTTTATTCATACTTCGTTTCTTTTATTATTTTCTTTTTTTATTCGGAGAACAGCGTAGCGAATACTTCCTCCTCGCTGATACTCACATCACGAAACGCGATCATGGCTTGTTCGCGTACCAGTTTGGCATCGGTATAGCATTTCCCGTCAATGATTACATAATTAGCGGTTGAGGTGTTGAAATGTCGGTTGAGACCGGCAATACCCAATATAAGCAATATTCCGGCAGCCATTCCGCTGAATATGTAAAGTAGACGGCGGCGTAGAGGGACAGAAGTTTTCGGAACTTCGGGGACGGCAGTCTTGCTCTGCCGGTTCTCTTCGTTGAGGAAAGCAAACATCGGGCGGTACATCTGCAGATGTTCCGGTACGATGCCCCGGGTGAAAAAACGGCGGAGCTCACGTTCTTCTTCGCAGGTGGTTTCCCCTTCAAAATACTTGTTCAATAATTCTTCTATATTCATGCTTCGTTTCTCCTTTTTCTTTGTTGTATGGTTTGCAGGTAAATGTCTCTTACTTTTTTCCGTGCCCTGGATAAATTGCTGCGGATGGCTTCGGAGCTGCATCCTGTTATCTCGGCGATTTCTTCGGTTTCGTACTCTTCTACATCTTTCATCCGGAGGATGGTCTGTTGCAGAGGTGGAAGTGTACTGATGATATGTCGCATCAGGCTGAATTCGTCTTTCTCTTCAAGCAAGCGTTCGGGGGTGGCGACCGGACTGGCAGCCTGTACGCTGTCGAGCGATAGGTTGTCGGGATGTTTCCCTCTGAGGATATCCATGCAGGTATGATGGGTCATAGTCATGGCAAGAGCCTCAATGCTATGGTATTCGTCCAGTTTCGGACGAAGGTTCCATAACTTCAGCATCACTTCCTGCACGGCATCTTCGGCATCCGAGTGGTCATCTGTCAACTTCCGCGCATAACTAAGCAGTTTGTCGCGGAGTGGAAGAACGGCTATTTTGAATTGTTTTAGTTCCATTTACATAAGCAAGACGGAGAAGGAAGGAAAACGTGACATGGAAAAGATAAAAAAATGATGAACGATCAACAATAAGTAGTATCCTGACAGGTGGAATGTAGTGTGAGGTAAGACGATCTCTATCGTTTATGGTTGATCGTTCATCGTTCATTATCAGATCTTTCCCAATATTTTATCCATCACCCAGTTAGTCGTTGTGGCACTTTCGCCATCACACGAACAGGTGGATTTTCCAAGAAGATGGTCTACTACGGCCTGAATCAAGGGCTGCTGTACGTGTTCAGGGTTTTCTACCACTATTTCTTCACGTCCTCTTTCAGTATGGAGGGCAATCGGGTCATAGGTAAATACGGAGAAGCAGATCATGCCTTTATCGCCGATAATTTCGATACGGTCTTCGCGGGCCGAATCATGGGCTACGAAGCACCACGAACCGCTCCCTACCAATCCGTTGTCGAACTGGAAACATGCGCTCAGTGTATCTTCTGCCGGATAGAGTCCGCCACGGTTGCTTTTATAGCCACTGGCTTCGAGTATGCAGCCGAACATCTCCTGCAGAAGGTCGATCTGGTGTGGTGCGAGGTCATAGAAGTATCCTCCTCCGGCAATATCGGCCTGTACACGCCAGGCAGATTCTCTCTGTTATAGTCCAGATCGCGAGGGGGCTGTGCAAAACGGATCTGTACGTTGATTACATTGCCGATCGTACCTTTGTCCACCAGTTCCTTCACTTTCATAAAGTAAGGCAGGTAACGCCGGTAGTAGGCTACAAAACAAGGGACTCCCGTCTCTTGTGAGATGCGGTTGATGCGGGCACACTCTTCGTAAGTCTGTGCCATTGGCTTTTCGATATAAACCGGTTTTCCGGCTTTCATGGACATGATGGCATAAGTGGCGTGCGAAGAGGGCGGAGTGGCTATGTATACGGCATTTACTTCCGGATCGTCTATTAACTCTTGTGCGTCGTCATACCACTTCGGTATGTTCCGCTCTTTAGCATAGGCTTTGGCTTTTTTACCGTCACGGCTCATGACTGCCACTACTTTGGAGCCTTCTACTTTCTGAAAAGCAGGTCCGCTTTTGTATTTGGTCACCTCTCCGCAACCAATGAATCCCCATTTTATAATCTTATTGCTCATATCTTTTTATTTATCGTTCCGCAAATATACTCAATTCTGCCGAAAGCAAAGAATGATTTACAGTTATCCTGATAGAGATCGTTCGCGTTCGTTCCTTAGTACGATGGTATCGGTTGCACAACTCGTACATGACCAGTTGCTCAACTCGTACTGTACCAGTTGTACAACTGGTAACTGTTATCTTTAAAAGGGACGGGAGGAGGGAAGAAAGCCGGTTATTGTTTCCCGTAATATTTGCGATAAACGGACTGGTATTCTCCTTTTTTCCGGAAGTCGGATAGCCATGTATTCAGGCTGTCGAGTAGGGCGGGAGATTGCTTGCTGACTCCCCATGAATAGAATTGCGTGAAGCTGATGGCGGTATTGATATCGAGTTGGGGTAGCGAGTCCACAGCCATCCGGGCGATGCCCTCGTCACATACGGCATAATCGATGTCTCCGTGGGCAACCATTGCGATCAGTTGCTCGGAACCATATTTCTCTATTTCGTTAACATAGATCGTATCGCCTATTTCATTGCTCAGGTTGCGGATACGCAGGATGGAGGGAGATCCTTTGACGACATTCAATGTTTTGCCTGCCAGGTCGAGTTGGCTTCTGATGGCAAGTGAATCGTTTTCTCCGACTTTGCGTTGCACCAGGACTTGTTTGCTTAAAATGATAGGGGAGGTGAGGAGCAGCGAGTCTTTCAGTTCACTCGTAGCCGGTATGCCATAAGCCACTACATCATACGTTCCGTTGGCCAGCCCTTCCAGCCGTTGATTGAAGCTCATCACCGGAGAGACCTGTACCTGTAAACCTTTGTCGCGCGCAACGCCTCTATCAGTTCGTAATGGAATCCCGAAACCGTATCTCCATCCACATAGAAGCTGATGGAGTTGTATTCTGTTGCAGCATGAAGAATGCCGCTTTCTTTGATCTCGGCATAATCCCGCGGATGTCTTGGGGCTTTTCTTTGCGGGGCCAGCAGGTGACAACGAGGCTGATATCAGTCCCAATACAACGTATTTCAGATACTTAGGTCTCAGTAGATTCATGGCGGCAGTTAGTCATAGAAGTTCCAGGAAACACCAATCTTAAACAGGCGCGGGTTGATAGGGTAATGGGGTGACAAGAAATAATTCGAGTTACCCATTCCCTGATTGACGTGGTACATCATGCGAAAAGGCGCGTACGTTTCAATTGCAGGTTGGCATATACATTGATGATCGGATAACCGCCAATCTTTACCTGGTCGTCTTCCGGTTGCAAGTGGAACTGCTGGATGGCGGGAGTATATGCCGGAGCATAATATTTGGTGAAATAGCGTACGTCGGCTCCCAATTGTACGTGAAGCACTTTCTTAGCCAGTGTTGTCTGGATATAGAGGTTATGGTATAGTGAAGTTCGGGCAGGGGTAACACGGTGTTGTTGCTCGACTTTTGCCAGGTCACTTCATTGTCCAGATGAAGAATGCCCAGGCGGAAGTTTTGTGACAGAGTGGCGGAAAGCACTTGGATATTACCTCCATTCTGTTGGGGCAATGCTTTTTGATTGAAATACGTATAGTTCTTGATGTTTTCCACTCCGGCTTTCAGGTTGGTTTGCCAATGTTCTATGTTCAGCTCACCTTCCAGTCGGGTACGGAATTCCTTTTCCATATTGTCATTGTCCCAATAGAAGTACTTGGAGTGATAATGACGCATATAGAATGCGGGAAGAGTGTTACTGATGGATCCGCGGGCAATAAAGCTGACCGTGTCTTTCCATAAGCGGAAGTTCAGGTCGAGGTCGGCGTTGACACGGAATTGCCCGATCGCTTTATCCAGGATTCCCACTTCACCCATGGCGCGGTAGTGGAGCGTTTTTCCCTGGCGTTTGGCCAGTTCACCTCCGACAAAGACTTCATGTTCGCTGTATTTATCCACGCTTACAGAGTCCCGGTCCATAAGCCGGTAATTGCTTAACTTATGCGAGATGAAAGCTGTCAGCCCGGCTTTGGCATATTTATTGAAACCCTCGAGCAGTGCGATTCCCAATGTGTTTTTGACTCCGATATAACTGGTAGAGTCATTCACCAATTTGTTTCCGGGTTGGATATAAGCCTCCGGATAAATTTTGTACAGTTCGTCCTCCGAAGTAAACTGGTGGCGGCTGCGTTCCACTTTCATCGTGTGGATGAAACTGGTGACCGGAACGAACTCTGTCTTTTGAGTGTTGGTTGTGTCATCTTTGGCTTTCTCCACTTCACGCGTGAATCCCAGTTTATAGCGTTGGGTGAGGAATATGTAAAAGTCTTTGTTACGATTGGCGCTTTTGCTCAACAGGGTAGGGATATTCTGCGATTCGTATTCCTTTTTTCCCTCCGCCATCTCTTCCGGACGGGTGATGTAACGGTCGTCGGTGATACCGCCATTCTCGTTCATCTTCAGATAATTGTTGCTGTACAGTAAAGTGGCTTCATAGCGGTCGCCAATGTAACTTCCGAAAAGTGCGGCATTAAAGTAAGAGGTATTCTGGTTGTTATAATATCCCCGTCCGTACAGGTAATCGAAGTTGAAACCAAATGCCAGCCGTTTATTCACATTAACAGAAAAGTAAGACTTAAACCGTTCTTCTCCATTGATCTTATTACCGGCTTTATAGTAGGTAAGATTGGTGAAGGGTACGTTACTGTTGGTGAAGTTGAATTCGTCGGGACGTATGAAGAAGCTTGAAAAAGGTTCCATAAAGATGGTCGGTTCCGCGTCCCGACGTTCAAAGAAGAGGCGGGACAGACGGGGAGAACCTAAATTGCCCAGATAATTATAATGTCCTGTCAGACCTTCTACCAGGTTGGTGTTCTGAAACATGTGGGTTGCGGTATCAGCCGGGATTCTTTGAATCGTCCCCAGGCTTTCGCTGACGTGCCACATATAAAGTGTCGGAGGAAGTCCCTGTATCTCAACGTCTGTACTATCTTCCTGAACCCGCATGGCCGGGTCTATCTGGTTGCCGTTGGCATCTCTGCCGGTACGGGGATCAACTTGTTGTGTAGGGTTGAACTGTGCCTGTGCGGTCAGCAAACCTACAACAAGGAGTATATATGTAAGTAGGATTCGTCTCATAATTAGCCGCAAAGATACTTATTAAAATGAGAATTGAGAATTGAAATTTAAAAATTATCCGCTATCTCTGCCTGTGGCATAGCTAATAATTTTTAAATTCCGATTCTCAATTCTCAGTCAGTTTAAGCTTCTCTGATCAGTTCCATCCCTTTTTTGATGGCCTCTTCGTTCATCGGGATCAGGTGATGGTGGCGTTCGGGCAAAGTTTTCTTCAAACCTTTCACTACATTTTCTAAAGTGACAATGGGGCGAAGTTTCAGCAATCCTCCCAGCACGATCATGTTGAATGCTTTAGCATTGTTCATTTCATTGGCCGCATCCATTGCATCGATGCGGTACACCTTGATATCCTTGCGGGTAGGCGGGTTGATAATGCCGTATCCGTCGTAGATCAGGATACCTCCGGGTTTCACACGGCTTTCGAACTTTTCCAGTGAAGGCTGATTCAGAATGATAGCTGTATCATATTTGCTCAAGATCGGTGAAGAGATCTTGTCGTCACTTACAATGACTGTAACGTTGGCTGTTCCGCCACGTTGCTCAGGACCATAAGCCGGCATCCAGGTCACTTCTTTGCCCTCCATCAGTCCGGAATAGGCTAAAATCTTTCCCATAGACAGTACACCCTGTCCACCGAATCCTGCTATAATTATTTCTTCTTTCATCTTAATAATATTAACTTATTATTTATCTTTCAAGTCGCCAAGAGGATAGAAGGGGAACATGTGTTCTTCCATCCATTTGTTGGCTTTCTCCGGAGTCATTTTCCAGCCGGAACTACAGGTCGAAACGATTTCTACCAGGTTAGAGCCTTTTCCGTTCATTGAATTTTCAAAAGCTTTACGGATTGCTTTTTTAGCTTTCCGGATAGCCGGAACGGATTGTACCGACTGACGGGTTACGTAAGCTGTACCTTCCAGTTGGGCAGCAATCTCAGTTATCTTCAACGGATATCCGTGGAGTTCCGGATCACGTCCATAAGGACAAGTGGCGGTTTTCATTCCCATCAGGTAGTAGGAGCATCTGGCCTCCGGTCATACCGTAAATGGCATTGTTGATAAAGATAATCGTAATATTTTCACCACGATTCAATGCGTGGATAGTCTCTGCCGTACCAATGCAGGCAAGGTCGCCATCTCCCTGATAGGTGAACACCAGGCGATCCGGCCAAAGACGTTTGATGGCAGTGGCAAGTGCCGGCGCACGTCCGTGTGCAGCTTCCTGCCAGTCAATGTCAAGGTAATTGTAGATAAATACAGCGCAACCTACGGGTGAGATACCGACTGCTTTGTCTTCCAGTCCCATCTCCTCGATTACTTCGGCAATCAGTTTATGTACAACGCCGTGGCTGCAACCCGGACAATAGTGCATGCCATTGTCGTTCATCAGAGTCGGTTTCTTATAAACCAGATTCTCGGGCTTGATTATTTCTTCTTTCGTCATAACTTCTTTTTTTTATCTTTAAGTGGCCGGGTTTGCTTGTTCTAAGTTCGGGTGTCTTAAACTACGCAGACTTAAAATGCTTCAAGGCCCGGATACTTATCTGTTGGTGAACCGTATAAAAAACTCCATCAGCTTGACAAAAATTGCCGCGCCGCATACGTAGATAAACACCTTAAAGTCGTCCTTCGCAACGAAGTAGGTGATAATAGCTGCCAGAGCCAATATCATAAACAGTATGTTCAATACGTTTCTTATTTTATCGGGATTCATCGTACTGTAGTTATTTGATTAATTGTTCTTTCAATGCAGTTACTATTTCGTCCGGATCGGGAACAATTCCTCCCAGGCGGCCGAAATGTTCAACTTTCACTCTTCCGTTCACTGCTAAACGAACGTCTTCTACCATCTGTCCGGCATTCAGCTCGGTTACCAGCATACCTTTTACCTTATTGGCATACTCGGCAATCGCTTTCGTCGGGAACGGCCATAGAGTGATGGGGCGAAGCATACCGACTTTAATCCCCTCTTCACGGGCCAGTTCCATTGCTTTCTGGCCGATACGTGCCATTGAACCGAAAGCTACAATCAGATATTCTGCATCTTCGCAGTCAATTTCTTCAAAACGTACTTCGTTTTCTTCAATTACTCTGTACTTTGCCTGGAAGCGGAGGTTGTTTTTCTCCATCTCTTCCGGACGCAGTTCCAACGAAGTGATGATGTTGGGCTTACGATCTTTTGTCTTTCCGGTAGAAGCCCATGGACATTGTGCTATGACTTCCGCATCCGTACGGCGGGCTTTTGCGGGAGGAAGAACCACTTTCTCCATCATTTGTCCGATAACACCGTCTGCAAGGATGATGGCCGGATTACGGTATTTGAACGCAAGTTCGAAAGCGAGTCCGACAAAGTCTGCCATTTCCTGAACAGAAGCCGGAGCCAATGCGATGAGTTTATAGTCACCGTGTCCTCCACCTTTTACAGTCTGGAAATAGTCGGCCTGGCTTGGTTGGATAGTACCAAACCGGGGCCGCCGCGCATCACGTTTACGATCAGACATGGAAGCTCGGCGCCTGCCAGATAAGAAATACCTTCCTGTTTCAGGCTGACACCGGGACTTGATGATGAGGTCATCACCATTTTGCCGCTTCCGGCACCACCATAAACCATATTGATAGCTGCCACTTCACTTTCCGCCTGGAGGACTACCATGCCGGTAGTTTCCCAAGGTCTCAGTTCGGCAAGAGTTTCCAACACCTCCGATTGCGGAGTAATAGGATATCCGAAGTATCCATCGGCACCACAGCGGATGGCCGCATGGGCGATGGCTTCGTTTCCTTTCATTAATACAACTTCTTCTGCCATATTCTTTTCTTTTATTCTACTTTTACTTTATAAACAGAGATACATCCGTCCGGACATACGGTTGCGCATGAACTGCATCCGTTACAGGTATCTTCAAGAATCTGCTGGGCATAATTATACCCTTTCACATTCACCTCTTTGGCGAGGGATATTACGTTGAGCGGACAAGCTACCACACACAGGTTGCACCCTTTGCAACGCTCTGTGTCGACTACGATTGCTCCTTTGATTTTTGCCATAATCTATTTTTATTACGTTTTATTGATTATACATATCTTTATTGTAGAAGTTCAATATATCCATCACCATTTTGCGTGCCTGGAGAGCCGGGCTGTCGGGATTGAGTTCAATGGCGGATTGATAATTATTGAGGCTTTTTGCCAGTCTCCTAACTTGCGGTAAGCATTTCCCATCAGATAGTAAGCTTCGTCTTTACCGACGGGTTCAGTCTGGAGAAATTCTTCAAGTGCTTGAAGCGCATTTTCTATATCTCCTTGATTGATAAGCTCTTTGATGGTTTTCAGTTGATCCATATCTTTTGATTTTCCGGATTATTGAGTCACAAAGATAGCTTTTTATCTTTTAACCTGTTCATCTCTACTGTGAAAAATAGGAAAACAGAAAAAAATAGAGGGTGGAAATAAAATAGGTATTTGTCAATCTGGTACTGTTCTGAGGATGAATAGAGGCTATTGTATCCTTCCCGGGCATTTGCGAGGAGGCTATAAAAGGGGAGTGTATCAAAAGTTCGCTAATCTGCAGTGAACCCTTGATACACTCCCATGTTGTTATTAAAGTCAGTCTTCTATCGATATGATATGGAGGTCGATAGGGGAGACTCTCACTTTACAGGAATTTTATCAATGCGTTTCTGGTGGCGTCCGCCTTCAAACTCTGTCGAGAAAAATTCCGTCATAATCATATCCGCCTCTTCCGTGCTGATATAACGGCCGGGCATAACCAATACGTTGGCATCGTTGTGCAGGCGTGCCATGTGTGCGATTTCTGCTGTCCAGCAGAGTGCGGCACGAATACCCTGATGTTTGTTTAATGTCATGCTGATACCATTACCGCTACCACAGATGGCAATTCCCGGATAGCATTCGCCGGCTTCAACAGCCAGTGCCAATGGATGGGCAAAATCGGGATAGTCACAGCTGTCTGTCGAGTAAGTTCCGAAGTCTTTGTATTCCCAACCTTTTGCTTCCAGCCAGCCCCTTACGTATTCTTTCAATTCGAAACCGGCGTGGTCGCAACAAATTCCAATTTTCTTCATGTCCTTTTTAATGTGCTAATATAATGAATGTGCTAATGCACTGATCCTGCCGGATTAGCGCATTAGCACATTTAATGATTGATCAGAGCATTGCTTTTACCTGATTGTATACGTTTTCTGCGGTGAATCCCAGTTTCTCATCCAGCACTTTGTAGGGTGCCGAGAAACCAAATGATTCAAGACCGAACACTTTACCGTTGGAACCTACCAAACCTTCAAGATTCACCGGAAGTCCGGCTGTCAGACCAAAGATTTTGGCTCCTGCAGGAAGTATGGATTCTTGATACTCTTTGCTTTGATTACGGAATAACCCTTCGGACGGAGCGGAAACAATACGTACTTTCACACCTTCTTTGCGCAGAAGTTCGGCACCGGCCACCAGCGTTGAAACTTCCGAACCCGAAGCTACCAGGATCACATCCGGGTTTTCATCGGCGTCGGCAATGATATAAGCACCTTTTGCAGCTTGTGAATAATCGGTTCCTGCGGGCAGGTTAACGATATTCTGACGTGAAAGGATCAGTGCTGTAGGAGTCGACATGTTTTCCATTGCAAGTTTCCACGCAATGGTTGTCTCTTCCACATCCGCCGGGCGAAGTACCAACATAGAGTTGTGTCCTTTGTGGTTCTTCAGTTTTTCAAGCAGGCGTACTTGTGCTTCTTGTTCTACCGGTTCGTGAGTAGGTCCGTCTTCTCCTACACGGAACGCATCATGAGTCCAGATGAATTTTACCGGTTGCTCCATCAGGCAGCCATACGCAGGGCCGGTTTCATGTAGTCTGAGAACACAAAGAATGTGCCGCATGCAGCAATGATACCTCCGTGCAGAGACATACCGATACAAATACAAGCCATACTTAACTCTGAAACTCCTGCTTGAAGGAAAGCGCCGCTGAAATCTCCTTTTTTGAATGCGTGCGTCTTTTTCAGGAATCCGTCTGTCTTGTCTGAGTTAGACAGGTCGCTGATGAAACGATCATATTTTCTACCTGAGTGGCCAATGCTCCTAATACGGTTGCAGATCCGGCACGGGTTGCGCCGCCGGCTTTCTGTTCAATGGCATCCCAGTTTACTTTCGGGGCTTTTCCAGAGAAGAATTCGGCCAGTTTAGCTGCCTTTTCAGGGTTTGCTTTTGCCCATTCTGCTTTTGCTGCATATTTGTCAGCAACAATCTTCTTCAGTTCTTCCGCACGTTTGGCATACAGTTCGGCTACTTCGGGGAAAATGGTGAATGGATTCTCCGGATTTCCACCCAGGTTCTTGATTGTATTCACATATGCGTCTCCGCCCAATGGTGCGCCGTGTGTCGCGCAGTCGGTTCATAGCTGCTTCCATCGGCCCGGCGTGCTCCTTTACCCATGGTCGTTTTACCGATGATCAGGGTCGGACGGTTCTTTTCAGCTTTGGCTTCAGTCAGAGCTTTGCGTATCTCGTCAGGATCGTTACCGTTGATTGTGATTACTTTCCAGTCCCATGCTTCATATTTCATGGCTACGTTTTCCGTTGTTACATCTTCTGTGTTGGTAGAAAGCTGTACGTCGTTTGAATCGTAGAACATGATCAGGTTGTCCAGTCCGAGTGTACCGGCAATGCGGCCGGCACCCTGAGAGATTTCTTCCTGGATACCTCCATCGGATATATATGCGTAAATAGTCTGGTTCATTACTTCGCCAAAGCGGGCTTTCAGGAATTTGGCTGCAATGCTGCGCCTACTGCATAAGTGTGTCCCTGTCCCAGCGGGCCGGAAGTATTTTCAACGCCACGGTCTACATTCACTTCAGGGTGTCCCGGAGTAGGGCTGCCCCACTGACGGAATTGCTTTAATTCGTCCAATGTATATTTTCCGGTGAAAGCCAATACGGAATAAAGCATCGGTGACATGTGTCCCGGGTCGAGGAAAAAGCGGTCGCGACTTCCCAGCGTGGGTTTTGCGGATCGTATACCAAAAACTCAGAGAAGAGTACGTTCACAAAATCAGCACCGCCCATGGCGCCTCCGGGGTGTCCCGAATTGGCTTTTTCCACCATCGACGCAGCTAATATGCGGATATTATCAGCCGCACGATTCATAAGTTTACTATCGTTCATATCTATTGATTAATTTAGTTTTTTCAGATTTTTCGCAAAGATAACCTTTTAGTGGGACTTATCTACCATAAAAAGATAGCTTTTTTACATAACAAAAAGAAAGGCACATCTGTTTAGGATGTGCCTTTCTTCTGAATATTAGTTTTTGAATCTTTATACCAGTCTTCTTGAACCGTCACTGATAACTACATCATACACTTTCGGGCTTCTGCCGAATTTAGCTTTGAATGATTCTTTAGCTTTCTCGATGAAGTTGTCATACAATTCGTCTTTCACCAGGTTGATAGTACAACCGCCGAAGCCGCCGCCCATAACGCGTGAACCGGTTACGCCACACTCTTTAGCGCAGTCGTTCAGGAAGTCGAGTTCTTCGCAGCTTACTTCGTAAAGTTTGCTCATGCCATGATGAGTTTCGTACATTTTCTGACCTACCGTTTCGTAATCTCCTCTTTCCAGGGCATCACATACATCGAGTACACGCTGAATTTCTTCGATTACGTATTCGGCACGCATGTAATCTTCTTCACTGATATCAGCTTTTGCCTCTGCCAGCATATCCATTGTACAGTCACGCAGGAATTCTACATGTGGATGTTTTTTCTGGATGGCAGCCACAGCAGCCTCGCAGCTCTGACGACGTTTGTTGTATGCCGATGAAGCCAATTCGTGTTTAACTACCGAATCCAGCAATACCAGACGATAACCTTCCGGTTTGAACGGGAAGTACTGGTATTCCAAAGAGCGGCAATCCAAACGAATCAGGCTACCTTCTTTACCGAATACAGAAGCGAACTGGTCCATAATACCACAGTTCACACCGCAATAGTTGTGTTCTGTAGCCTGACCGATTTTAGCTAATTCGAATTTGTCTATTTTGTTTTCACCAAACAGGTCATTCAGCGCAAAGGCATAAGTACTTTCCAAAGCAGCCGATGAAGACATTCCGGCACCCAATGGCACATCTCCGGAGAAAGCGGTATTGAATCCTTTCACGTCAACGCCACGTTTGATCATTTCGCGGCACACACCGAATATATATCTTGCCCAGCTGGCGCGTGGAGCATCTTCTTCGTTCAATCCGAAAGTTACATAATCTTTCAGGTCGATAGAGTAAGCGTTTACTTTATCTGTGCCGTTAGGCTTGATTTCGGCGATCATACCTTTATCGATAGCTCCCGGGAAAACAAATCCGCCATTGTAGTCGGTGTGCTCACCAATTAGGTTGATACGGCCCGGAGAGGCATATACAAATCCTGTAGTTCCATCAAAATGTTTGATGAAGCGACTTCTTACGTGTTCTATATCCATGATCGTTTTGGTATTAAAAAGTTATTATTTAAGTTTTATTCAACAGGAATATCCTTATTTACATTCTTGCAACCTACAAGTGCATAGTACAGCATGTATGCTACGGCAGCGAAGATTACCCAGTAACTTGCAATGTAGCTGCTGGTCACGTCGGCTACTGCACCCTGAATCAACGGCAGGATACCACCACCGCAAACCATTACCATGAAGATACCGGAAGCCATTGCCGTATATTTACCCAGTCCTTCTACTGCAAGGTTGAAGATACCACCCCACATGATAGATGTACAGAGTCCGCAAAGTGCGAAGAACATGATTCCTACAGGTACTGTTTCCATACCGAAACCGATGCTGGCACCTCCTTTAAATACAGGCATAGCTACTGTTGTTGCGCTGGGGGCAAACATACCGATCAGCAAGAAGATCAAAGCCAGTGAAGAAACGACTGTCAACTGAGTTTTACTTGAGAATTTAGCTCCCAAAGCACCACCGCACAGACGACCGATCATCATCAGGAACCAGTAAGTACCTACGATTGAACCTGCCATAGCTGTATCCATACCGAAACCTTTGGCACCGGCTGCATCAGGTGAAGTAGTCAGGAACAGGTTGATAAAGTTAGGAATACCTACTTCCACACCTACGTATACGAAAATGGCAACTGTTCCCAAAACGAAGTGACGGAATGAAAGCGGGCTGTGAGTGTCTTTTACTTTATGATCACTGGCGCTTTCTTTGTGAGGTTCGGGGATGTCCATGATAGCCAACACGATGAATACGACAGCAAAGATACCCATAGCAATGAACAATGCCGGATTAGCGTCACTGATACGTGTGTCCTGGCTGATAGTACCGATCAGGTAACCACCCAATACCGGAACGATTGTAGCTGAAATAGAGTTCAGAGAACCACCGAACTGAATTAATTGATTACCTTTCTTACCGCCACCTGCAAGTGTATTCAGCAATGGGTTTACTACTGCATTCAACATACACATAGAGAAACCTGAAACAAAAGCACCTGTCAGATAGATCCAAAATACAGTCAGTTCACCGGCTGGTAGTCCATCTGTCCCGAAAGCACCTGAATGCCGACTCCGATAAATCCTACTGCTACGGCAGTAAGGGCTGTCTTTTTGTAACCGATTCTTTTGAGCATCATACCTGCCGGGAGTCCCATAAAGGCATAAGCTATGAAGTTGGCTGCATTACCCAGCTGCGTCATCCAGTTGGCAGCCTGGAATTGCTCTTTTACAATAAGTCCGAGCGGGTTAGTAAGTCCTGTTACGAATGAAATCATTGCAAAAAGCGCAAACATCATGCAATAGGCAACACATAATTCTTTTTTTTGTTGTGTCATGGTTTTTAAAAAGTTGTTAGTTATAAAAATGAGGTTAGTTATTTCCTTATTTATTTTTCAACTCCGAATTTATAGATGGTTACCTGCTGGTATTCATCGCCCGGCAGTAATGTAGCCGACGGGAAGTGTGCTTTATTCGGTGTGTCGGGGAAGCATTGAGCTTCGAAGCAGATAGCGCTTCGTGCGGGGAAAGTAGCTCCGTTTGTTCCTTCGAAGCCGCCCAGCCAGTTGCCTGTGTATAATTGTACGCCGGCTTCTGTGGTATATACCTCCATGGTGCGTCCGCTGTTGGGCTCTTTGCAGGTAGCTGCCAGGTCGAGAGAACCTGTTTCTGCCTTGTTCAATACATAGCAATGGTCATAGCCGGCACCGTATATAAGTTGCTGGAATTTGTCATTGATTCGTTCGCCAACAGTATGTGGGGTACGGAAATCCATCGGAGTTCCTTCCACTTTGGCTATTTCTCCTGTCGGGATGGATACTTCATCGATCGGAGTATAAAAATCTGCGTTGATTGTGACGATGTTATTTTCTACAGTCGGAGTAGGATTGGCTGTTCCTGCCAGGTTGAAGAAACCGTGATTGGTCAGGTTTACGACTGTTGCTTTGTCTGTAGTGGCACGGTATTCGATGACAATCGCATTCTCTTCTTCTTCAAGGCGATAAGTCATTTCAACTTCCAGATTACCGGGGAAGCCTCTTCTCCGTCAGCGGAAGTATAGTTGAATCGGATCACCCCTTCTTCAAGTTGCTCGGCATCCCATACTCTGGCGTGAAATCCGGTGGGGCCACCATGAAGTGAGTTGGGACCGTTGTTGATCGTGAGACTATGTTCTTCGCCATACAGGGTGAATTTACCTTTGGCGATGCGATTGCCATAACGTCCGATAGTGGTACTTAAGAAAGGTTCCGGTCCGTGCATCAGTGCATCCAGTGTACCATAGCTGAGTACGACATTGGCATATTTTCCGTCTTTATCCGGAACCATGATAGATAGAATGGCGCATCCGTAGTTTGTTACGGCAACTTCCATTCCTTTCTTGTTTTTGAGGATAAACAAATCGGTTTTCTTATCGTTTATATCCTTTTGAAAATCTTTCCGGCTGAGCCCTGACCGATTTCCTTCAGTTGGGAATGTGTTAATCATGTCTGGTATTATTAAAATTTCTTGCAAATAAAGGGAAATTCTTTCGTTCTCCCAAATTATTCTTTGTAAATCTGTTCGGCGATTTAGGAAAGTTTAGCGTTTTCCGTGAAAGCATCCTAAGTTGTAATGCGAAGATAAAAAATTCATGTTAGTTTTAATTAAAAGCCCGGATTTTGTGTATTATTTGATATTTTTCGTATGTTTGTCCCTTGATTGTTAAAATCATGAGTTTTTAATCTAAGTTTATAACAAGAAAAACAAAAATGTATCCGTTAAAATTCGAACCCATTCTGAAGCAGACGCTTTGGGGGGGCGACAAAATTATCCCGTTCAAGCATTTGAATGATGATTTGAAGGGAGTTGGGGAAAGCTGGGAAATATCCGGCGTAGAGAACAACGAATCTGTCGTAGCTAACGGCCCGGATAAAGGCCTTACACTGACCGATATGGTGAAAAAATACCGTGAGGAACTGGTAGGCGAAGCAAACTATGCCCGTTTTGGCAATGAGTTTCCTTTGCTGATAAAGTTCATTGATGCGAAGCAAGACTTGTCTATACAGGTGCATCCCACTGATGAACTGGCTAAAAAACGCCACAACTCAAAAGGTAAAACTGAAATGTGGTATGTAGTGGGTGCTGACGAAGGAGCCAAACTGCGTTCGGGATTTTCTGAACAGATTACACCGAAAGAATATAAAGACCGCGTGCATAATAATACAATTACAGATGTTCTTCAGGAATATGAAATTCATCCGGGAGATGTTTTCTTCCTGCCTGCAGGGCGTATTCACAGTATTGGTGCCGGGGCATTTATTGCCGAAATTCAGCAGACGTCGGATATCACTTACCGTATTTATGATTTTAATCGTAAAGACGCTAATGGAAAAACACGTGAATTGCATACCAGCCAGGCACTTGATGCGATCAATTATGAAGTGCTCGATGACTATCGTACCAAATATGAACCTTTGAAAGATGAACCGGTTGAGTTGGTGGCATGTCCTTATTTCACGACTTCGGTTTATGATATGAGTGAACAGATCAGCTGTGATTATTCGGAGCTGGATTCATTCGTAATCTTTATTTGTATAGAAGGCTCTTGCCTGATGACAGATAATGAAGGCAACGAAGTGCGACTGGGTGCAGGAGAAACTGTTTTGCTTCCTGCCACTACTCAGGAATTGACCATTGTGCCTCAAGAAGGGAATGTGAAGTTATTGGAAACATACGTGTAAGGACATTCTTTAACGTATTTATATTAGACGCCCGGATATGCAATGATGTATGTCCGGGTGTTTTTTTAATATCTTTTTCGGAAGAGTCCGCGAACTTTACGGATCATTTTCATACCCAGCATGACACCGTCAAAAATGGCCATACCGGTACTGAAAGAGCGCATTAACGCATTACCACCGGAGGCGGCAGGTGCAAGGGGGGCGAAAATTCGGCGGGTGGTATCCGCCATGGCTTGTTTCTGGTCACAGATTTCCTGCAACACTTCTTGTTTACGCTGAGCAATGTCTTCCAGCGTAATTTTCTTTGGAGTAGGTGTGCTGTTGTTCATTGCTTCATTTTTTATTGGAGTCGTTGAGAAATAGGTTTGCAAGGAAATTTACCATCGGCGAAATGATAAGTTGCCTGCGGAAAAAATAAATGATGGCAATCAATAAAACATTGATGCCTGCTATGATGCCGAAACTTACCATCAAACCGCCTACTAACGGCTCAAGAATATAAGCCAGGGCAAAAAGCAGATAAAACAGGGCTACCATACCTAAGATAGTGAGCACTAAAATCATTATTAACGTGGATAAGAGTATAGTTAACTTTTCCGTTAATTCCAGTTTGGTATATTCTTTCTGGAGTACAAGGAACTTCTTGAACTCAGCAAACAGCTGCTGGATATTTTCAATGCTTTTATCGTCTGTAAACATGATAGCTCTGTTTTGATCTTGTTCATTTAGTCAATTACTTCGCCTTTGATTTCAGCTGCAATTTCATCAACGAGGTTTTCCATTTCGTTACGATTCAGCTTGATACCTTTTTTGCGAAGAATCTCTGCGATTTTGTGACGAGTATCTTCTCCTTTTTCAGGAGCGAATAAAATACCCAGGGCTGCACCAACGGCTGCACCACCCAGAAAAGCTGCTAATACATTAAGTCCTTTCATAATCTTTTGTTTTTAAATGATCATATTACAAAGCTAACATTTTTATTGAAAACTTGTTCTGTTTGCCTTAATTTTTTTAGAAAAAAAATACTCAGCTTAAAATCAGAAGTAATCTTAATGTAAATGCCGGGCGGCGTTTGGGAGGATGTGCCGAAACTCTCATTCACCACAGATTATACAGGCCTATGCAGATAAATGTTATTAGTTATCAATAGATTAAGCTTGATCTGTACTACTCTGTGGTGAATGATGGCATACCTTCGGGCAGGATTGTTTTTGTCTGAATCCGAGAGTATCTATTTCCTTTTTTCCTGTTTGGTGGAAGACGGTTGATTTGTTTTTTGCTTTTTCCGTCTCCAGAAGTCGCCATTAGCCCGGCTCCCGCGGTATGTTTTGTTGGCTTTGGCTTTAACCTTGATTTCTTCCTGCTTTTCTTCCTGGGCCTTGATACCTTCGGTCGTGACAAACGGGTGGTCTTTTACCACCGGGATGTTTTTCCCTATCAACTTTTGGATATCTTTTAAGTAGGGCAGTTCTTCTGATTCGCAGAAAGAGATGGCCACTCCTTCATGTCCGGCACGTCCGGTACGACCGATGCGGTGCACGTAAGTTTCCGGAACATTGGGCAACTCGTAATTGATTACGTGTGATAATTGGTCTACATCGATGCCGCGTGCAGCAATGTCGGTTGCTATCAAGGCGCGAAGGGTATGGTTCTTAAAATTGGTCAAAGCACGCTGGCGTGCATTTTGAGTTTTGTTACCATGTATCGCTTCAGCTCCGATACCGGCTTTAGTCAGTACACGTGCCAATTTGTCGGCTCCGTATTTTGTACGCGTAAAGATAAGTACCGACTCGATTGATGTATCTTTCAACAGATGGATCAGCAAGTCCTTTTTTTCTTTTTTC
>ENA-OQIG01000427-OQIG01000427.1-human-gut-metagenome-genome-assembly--contig:-NODE-427-length-24622-cov-2.373056_pt1 | contig 24622 bp, 28 predicted proteins | sample MGYA00242576_ERZ504741 | MGnify/ENA primary metagenome ERZ504741 (study PRJEB26092, sample SAMD00036436) | human gut metagenome | host: Homo sapiens | study: EMG produced TPA metagenomics assembly of... | reverse complement strand
CTTCCATAAAGTAGCCCCGTTCATCAGAATAAACATTGGTTCTATCAGCCACACCCCATCTATTTCTGTCTGTATATAGTTCATCGTTAGTAGTAATAAGTAAAACGATGCAAAAGTAGTGAATTTTTCGAAGTTTTCTGGGATATATTCAATTTATCTCTTAATTTTGCAGACATGATTGAATTGGCACAACATATAGAGACTTTACTACTGGAAAACGACTGCGTCATTGTTCCGGGATTTGGTGGTTTTGTAGCGCATTATTCGCCCGCAACCCGCGTAAAGGAAGAAAATATATTTTTACCTCCTACCCGTACAATCGGTTTTAATCCTCAATTAAAACTGAATGACGGCGTACTGGTGCAATCTTATATGTCAGCATACGACACAAGTTTTGCTGACGCCAGCCGTATAGTAGAAAAAGAAGTAAACGAATTTATCGGTCTCCTTCATGAGGAAGGGAAAGCCCATCTGGATAATATAGGCGAGATTCATTATAACATTTATGGCAACTACGAGTTCGTTCCTTATGATTATAAGATAACAACTCCTTCATTATATGGTCTCGACTCTTTTGAAATACATGAACTTTCGGCTCTGCAGCAGAAAGAAAAAGTATTGATACCGACTTATCCGGAAAAGGAAAAGAAGACTTTTGAAATTAGTATCAACCGTGCGTATCTCCGCAATGCTGCAGCAATGATTGCTGCCATCGTACTGTTCTTTGCCTTTTCAACTCCGGTAGAGAATACCGATGTTCAAAAGAACAATTATGCACAGTTATTGCCCAGCGAGCTTTTTGAGCAAATAGAAAAGCAATCGGTTGCAATAACTCCTGTTTATGTTAAGAACGATGCTGCGCAACAAGCAAAGAAGTTTCTGCTTCTTCCGCTTCAACCAAAACTTCATCTGCTAAAAAGCATACAACGGATAAAGCCAAGACTTCCAAACCGATTGCAGTAAGAGAAGTGAAAGTGGTAAAACAGGAAACAGCGCTCCTGCTCCTGCGGTGAAATCTCAAGAAAGTGCAAATCATCCTTTTCATATCATTGTGGCAGGAGGAATCAGCCTGAAAGATGCAGAAGCTATTGCAACCCAATTAAAATCAAAAGGATTTGCTGATGCAAAAGCTCTGAACACTGATGACAAAGTACGTGTCAGTATCAGTTCATTCAACAACCGTGATGAGCGACCAAGCAATTACTTGAGCTAAGAAAAAACGAAACTTATAAGAATGCCTGGTTACTGGCTAAATAAAAAACCCTTTTAAAAAGCATGAAACGAGTTCTTTGTCCTAAATGTGAGAATTATCTTTATTTTGATGAAACCAAGTATAGCGAAGGCCAATCACTGGTATTTGAATGCGAACATTGTGGCAAGCAATTCAGTATCCGGTTAGGAAAAAGTAAAGTTAAGGCTCTTAGAAAAGAAGAAAACCTGGAAGAAGAAGCTGAATCCCATAAAGAAGAATTCGGATATATCACTGTTATCGAAAATGTATTTGGTTTTAAACAGTTACTTCCCTTGCAGGAAGGTGACAATGTCATAGGCCGCCGTTGTGTAGGAACAAACATTAATACTCCCATTGAAAGTGGTGATATGAGCATGGATCGACGCCATTGCATCATCAATATAAAGCGTAATAAGCAAGGAAAGCTAGTCTACAACATTACGAGATGCTCCTAGTCTCACAGGTACTTTCCTTATGAATGAAATTCTGGGAGATAAAGACCGTGTACGCATTGAAGATGGCGCTATTGTGACAATTGGAGCTACTACATTTATTTTGCATACGGCTGAACAAGAATAATAAATAACTTGATAATAAAATAGCGCCACTTGTTCAGAGGACAGTGGCGCTATTTTTTTATTTAGTCTTCTAATTACAGAATACCTTTAACGGTCTCAAGCATTCCTTTTTCCTGGATAGAATCCAAATCAGCTTTTACGGCTTCTGTCAATCCCGGAATCTTATTCAAATCTTCTCCCCAGATAAAATCTGCAGCCAGAACACCTTCGGCAACTTTCTTTGTGCAACCTGTTGCCCAAAGTTCTTTCAGCAGGTTCATGATTTCAGGAGCATCATTCGGAACAATTTCAGCACCATCAGCACGTACACCACCTTTATAATAAGTAATGATAGCGGCTAAACCAAGTACCAGTCCTTTAGGAAGTTCACCTTTACGTTCCAGATAAGTCTTCAATCCCGGCAAATCACGAGTTTCGTATTTAGGGAAAGAATTCAGCATGATGCTGGTTACTGCATGATCCACGAACGGATTGTTGAAGCGTTCCAATACATCATTTGCAAATTTCTCCAACTCATCCTTCGGCAAGTTCAAAGTTTCCATCAGTTCGTCAAACATTACCTTGTGGATATATTTGCCAATCACTTCGTGCTGGCAAGCATCACGTACAATATTCACTCCCGAGAGATAGGCAACCGGAGAAAGAACAGTATGCGGGCCATTCAACAAAGTAACCTTACGTTCGTGATAAGGAGCTTCTGACGGTACAAATAATACATTCAAGCCTGCCTTGTCAGCCGGGAACTCTTTTGCAACTTCCTGCGGAGCTCAATAACCCACAAATGGAAAACTTCAGCCTGAACAACCAGATTATCATCATATTGCAGTTTTTCTTTGATAGCAGCAATATCCTTGCGCGGGAATCCCGGAACAATACGGTCTACCAATGTTGCATATACACCACAAGCTTCTTCAAACCAAGTTTTAAACTCATTACCCAGGTTCCACAATTCAATATATTGATAAATTGTTTCTTTCAACTTATGACCATTCAGGAAAATAAGCTCGCAAGGGAAAATAATCAAACCTTTTGTCTTATCACCATTGAATGTTTTAAAACGATGATAGAGTAATTGAGTCAGCTTACCCGGATAAGATGAAGCAGGAGCATCCTCAAGTTTACAAGCCGGATCAAAAGCAATACCAGCCTCTGTAGTGTTTGAAATAACAAAACGCATTTCAGGTTGCTCTGCCAACTTCATAAACTCGTCATTTTGAGTATATGGGTTTAAAGCGCGGCTGATTACATCAATCATTGTCAAGCTGTTAACAGCCTCTCCTTTATCCAATCCTTGAAGGTTTACATGATAAAGATCATCCTGTGCATTCAGCATATCGACCATACCTTTATCAATCGGTTGAACCACTACTACACTGCTGTTGAAATCAGCTTTCTGGTTCATGTTATAAATAATCCAATCTACAAATGCACGCAAAAAGTTACCTTCGCCAAATTGGATAATACGCTCCGGACGTTGTGTTTTAGGAGCAGTTTCTTTGTTTAATGCTTTCATGTTAGTTGTAATTTATAAAGTTGATATTATACAAATTCAAAATAAAAATCAATGTTTTCCTTTATCAGGATATCAATAGGCATGTATTTTACAGGTTCAACAGACTTCTTAAACACGACATGGTCGCACAACGCCTTCACCCCACAATATCCTTGCAAACCCGGACGTTGCCCGATTAAATAATGCACATCACCGGATTTTAATAAATCTACGTTTGCTTTCAGAAGGTCATATCCTATCAGTCCTTTCATGCTACGTCCCGCATGACGAAGATACTCTCCCAACTGATACACTCTGGAATTAAATACAACTCCCAGTAAAGCCTTCGGATGCGCCTGAAAAAACTCATCCAATGTCTGTTGGTTACTTTCCTGATCGGATTTATTAAGTACTACCTCATGGATTACCAAGTTATTATATTCTTCGGCAATGTAACTCATAAAACCATCCAAACGGCGTTGCATCTGTATTTCAGCCGGATTATCTTTATTGTTACTTAAAAACAAAACCAACTCCTGGCCTTCTCCTGCCGAATAATTGCGCATCAATATTTTCGCTGCGATATATCCGCTCTTATATGAATCCTGCCCGATATACGTCAACGCTTTCGCTTCTTCCATATTGAAATCGACAAAAGCATAAGCAATCTTATTTTCCTGTAAATAGGCTGTCAGCGCCAGTGTCTCTTCCCGAAAATTCGGAGAAATCAATACCGCATCCACATTCTTTTCTTTTATAGAAAGGCAGGCTTCCTGATAACTCTTCTCATCCCCATGGTGATAGCACAAATAATCTATACTCACATTAAAAGGACGTAATTCTTGCCGGGCACGCTCAATCCCCCCTACTACCGAATGCCAATAATCATGCTCTATATAATAAGGTATCAAACAGAGGAAAGAATATTTCTTTTTAGCAGCCAAACCGATAGCAAACACATTGGGCTGATAATGAATCTCATCCAACACCTTTTGTACTTTGGCTTTGCTTTTGGGAGACACGTCACCGCGATTGTGCAACACCCTGTCAACCGTTCCGGCGGAAACACCGGCCATACGGGCAATGTCTTTAATGGTATAGTTCTGGTCCTCCATAGTGCTAAAACTTAAATATTATAAATAATCGCTGCAAATATACGAATTATTTTGTTACTCCAAGTAAATTTTCTATTTTTGTGTTCGATAACGGTTAATAAAACTAAAACAAGATTTACGCCTATTAGCTTTAAAATCAATACTATATAGGTATAAATGCAGAAAGTAATAATTTTATTATACTTAAAACACAGTAATAATGAAGAACTTCATGGACGAAAACTTCTTGCTGCAAACAGAAACTGCGCAAAAGTTGTATCACGAGCATGCGGCTAAAATGCCGATCATCGACTATCACTGTCACCTTATCCCTCAAATGGTAGCTGACGACTACAAGTTTAAATCACTGACTGAAATCTGGTTGGGCGGTGACCACTACAAATGGCGTGCAATGCGTACAAACGGTGTAGACGAACGTTTCTGTACGGGAAAAGATACCACAGACTGGGAAAAATTTGAAAAATGGGCGGAAACAGTACCTTACACTTTCCGCAACCCATTGTACCACTGGACTCACCTTGAACTGAAAACGGCATTTGGTATCAATAAAATATTGAATCCACAAACCGCACGTGAAATTTACGATGAATGTAACGAGAAACTGTCTCAACCCGAATATTCAGCTCGTGGAATGATGCGTCGTTATCATGTAGAAGCCGTTTGCACAACGATGATCCTATCGATTCATTGGAATATCATATCAAAACACGCGAAAGCGGATTTGAAATCAAGATGTTACCAACATGGCGTCCTGATAAGGCTATGGCTGTAGAAGTCCCTGCAGATTTCCGCAGTTATGTAGAAAAACTGGCAGAGGTAAGTGGCGTTATCATCTCCAACTTTGATGATATGATCGCTGCTTTGCGCAAACGTCATGACTTCTTCGCAGAACAAGGCTGCCGTCTGTCTGACCATGGTATTGAAGAATTCTACGCAGAAGATTATACAGATGCTGAAATCAAAGCCATCTTTAATAAGGTATATGGTGGCGCAGAATTGACCAAGGAAGAAATTCTGAAATTCAAATCAGCAATGCTTGTGATCTTCGGTGAAATGGACTGGGAAAAAGGATGGACTCAACAATTCCATTACGGCGCTATTCGTAACAATAACACGAAGATGTTTAAATTACTGGGTGCTGATACAGGTTTCGACTCTATCGGTGAATTCACAACTGCCAAAGCAATGGCTAAATTCCTTGATCGCCTAAACACTAATGGCAAATTGACTAAAACAATCCTCTACAACTTGAACCCATGCGCCAACGAAGTAATTGCAACAATGCTGGGTAACTTCCAGGATGGTTCTATCCCGGGAAAAATCCAATTTGGTTCCGATGGTGGTTCCTCGATCAAAAGGATGGTATGGAAAAACAAATGAATGCTTTGTCAGTACTCGGTCTTTTGAGCCGCTTCGTAGGTATGTTGACCGACTCTCGTTCATTCCTATCCTACCCGCGTCATGAATATTTCCGCCGTACATTGTGTAACCTGGTAGGACGTGACGTAGAAAACGGAGAAATTCCGGTATCTGAAATGGAGCGTGTAAACCAAATGATTGAAGATATCAGCTACAACAATGCCAAGAACTTCTTCAAGTTCTAATAGATAGTAGTTACACTATAAAAAAATACCGCTACCAAAGTCGAATATAGCTTTGAGTAGCGGTATTTTTATTCCTATAGCTGAACTGTAACAACAAAGACTCTTAACAAAAAAGGAAGAACCTTTTAAGTCTCCTTTTAATAATCTTTGTACACCCTCAGGGACTCGAACCCTGGACCCATTGATTAAGAGTCAATTGCTCTACCAGCTGAGCTAAGAGTGCAACATTTTATTTTTATTGCAACGTCGAATTTGTACACCCTCAGGGATTCGAACCCTGGACCCACTGATTAAGAGTCAGTTGCTCTACCAACTGAGCTAAGAGTGCTTAATTCCTCGTTTGCGGTTGCAAAGTAGGTCTTTTATTTTATTTGACCAAACAATCATGCAGCTTTTTTACTATCTTTTTTTCGTCTTTATTCGAACACATAAAGCTCGGAAGGCGTATTTCGCTTTAAAGCAAGTAGTTGCACATCTTTGCCTACAATAACACCTTTGTTCTTTAATTTCCATTCCACCGTTTTATAAGCCAGCTCCGGGTGATTATTGTCTTTACTTAAATGGCATAACCAGATATATCGCAAATGTTCAGTAATATTTTCCGTCCAGAAACTCTGCAGTATCAGAGTTACTCATGTGTCCGGTTTTACTTGCAATCCGTTCTTTCAGATATTGAGGATAAGGCCCATTTTGAGCATTTCCTCATCGTAGTTGGCTTCAAGTATCAGATAATGGGCTTTACTGATATAATGAGCAGCTGTAGGAGTAATCTCTCCAAGGTCGGTTAAGAAAGAAAAGACTTTGCCATCAATTTCAATGCAATACCCCACATTGTCCGTTCCATCGTGTGGCACTTCAAAAGATTCGATGTGAAAATCTTCCAGCGTCATAGGCTCTTGCTTTTCCAGATAACGAACTGACGAGCTAAGTTTCTCCGTCATACAATAGCTACGATTAATTCCAGCATGAATACGTGCGGTTGTATAAACAGGAATATTCATTTTTTCTCCCAGATTACCCACTGCTTTAATATGGTCAGCATGATCGTGCGTTATAAATACCGCACGAATACTATCCATCAAGATATTATAATCTTTCAGTGATTTTTTGATAGTACGTATGCCGATTCCGGCATCTATCAGTATCCCATAGGTTTCAGTGCCCAGATAATAACAGTTCCCGCTACTGCCACTCGCCAGGCTTATAAATTTTACTTTCATGTTTTATCCTCTTTATTAAAATGCAAAATGCCGTCAACTTTTACAGCAAAGTGACGGCAAATATACATAAAAAAGCAGAGAATTACCGAGAAGCCTCCTTCTTTTTGTCGATGGATTCGGTGATTTTTGCAAATAATAGTAGCGCTACAGCGGCAATCAGGCCTATAGCAGCAAAGTAATACCATATATAATGGGCATTTCCACTAGCTGCCTCCCATGCTTCCCGCGTCTCGAACAAAGCCGGATCCGGACAATATTTAGTGAGCAGAATTCCCGCCAGACCAAAACCGAAAATGGAAGAAAGGAATGAATGCAAATGACTGAATCCTAAATACATTCCTTCTTCTCCTTTCGGAGCCTGTAAAGAGAAATATTCCAGATAACGCGGTGAAATGAAACATTCGGCAAGCGCCTGCACAACTATACCCGCAATCATCATCAGAGTAATATTGCTCATACCTGTAATAAGATCATTACCCAACAAATTTCCACATGCCATCAGTAATGCCGAAATAGGAATCAAAAACATTCCCACATTCATCGAAGTAATCGCACTGCGTTTGGCCATCAAACGAGTGATAAAACTAACGCAGCAAACCACCACAAACGGATTCACGTTGGCAATCCAACCCGGTTTTGCCGTCTCTCCAGCCATACGAATCACATATTTAGGCATAGTGGCATAAAGCTGCTGTTGCACCATCCAGAAACCAGTAACAATCAAAATAAGAATCAATAAACGCCAGTTTGTGATGATTCGCATAAATCCCTGTCCAATCTCATGGAGACTTTTTCCTTCACCTGCCGTATGCGTCGATTTATAAAGAAGAATAACAGCAAGTAAAGCAACTATTGTCATCGCACCGGAGAAATAATTAATATAGATATACGCTTGTTCACCAATGACATTACGCAAAGGATCGATAATCGTTTTACCGGTGAAAGCACCCACATTTACCATCATATAAAATATGGAATAACCACGGGCACGAGTTGCTTCCGTTGTTTCTTTAGCCACAGAAGCGGAGATAATGGACTTAATGAAAGAACCTCCCACCATAAGCACAAACAAAACCGGCACGATGATCCACCGGGTATAGCTATCAGGCAAACCATTAAATTGAGTAGTGACACCATAACTAACCAAACCGGCAGCTTCCAGTAAAGTGGGCAGTACACCCAACCCTAAATATCCGATGGATAATAAGGAAAATGCTATAATCATTGATTTCCGGAAACCGATCTTGTCAGCATAAGCACCGGAAAAAATAGGAAGCAGATACAATCCACCGGAAAAAGCCCGGAAATCATACTTGCTTCGAAATCATTAAAACCTAAAATGGAAGATAGATAAATAGTGAGAACGATAAAAACGGCATAATATGCCATACGCTCAAACAGTTCGACTGTGTTGCTGACCAAAATGCTCTCGTAAAGCCTTTAGCAGCACGCTGAGGGGAATTGTTCATGTATTTATATTTTTATTAAAATGTTAATTTGAGACAAAGATACGTTTTTTTGGCTTACTGTCCGTATCTTTGTTCCAAATTAGGTAATTAAAAACTATGATTATAGCTGTTGATTTTGACGGAACGATTGTAGAACATCGTTATCCACGCATTGGTGAAGAGATTCCATTCGCTGTTGACACATTGAAGTTATTGCAACAAGAAAAGCATCGTTTAATACTGTGGAGTGTGCGTGAAGGAGCACTTCTGGACGAAGCTGTCGAATGGTGTAAAGCCAGAGGTTTAGAATTTTATGCCGTTAATAAGGATTATCCTGAAGAGCAGAAAGGCCATCAGGGATTCTCTCGAAAGTTGAAAGCCGACATGTTCATTGACGATCGAAATCTGGGTGGTTTACCAGACTGGGGAGTCATTTACGAAATGATTAAAGAGAAAAAGACGTTTACAGATATCTATAGCCAAAACGGAGAAGAAGAAAAAACATCCCTGAAAAAGAAGAAAAGATGGCTGCCTTTTTAGGAAGCTGATAAATATCAAACTAATAAAATAGAAATGCACTCTTATCTGACATGATTAGAGTGCATTTCTATATTCATAAATGATTTATCATTCAACATTGAATCACAATTTACTACGCTTCTTTATTTTCCCACTTTTCCCTAAACTCCCATAATTGCTCAATAGTAGGATGAAAAGTCGGATTCTCCCAGTTTCTGGAAATCATTGCAATCAAAGATTCCAAATACGATTTACCATCAATAATGGTAGTACATTTATTGACCTGATATCTTTCTGTAGGATAATTCTTTGTCTCAATCATCTTTTTTGCCCAGTTCAATAATTCCTGAACAGCTTCATTGTCATAAGTATGTTGTGCCATATCTTTAGAATTTTCCGCAAAGATACAAAGTTTATTTATTCATAAATAAAGTTGTTCGTTTCTTTTTACTATAAAGATTCCATTTTAAATTTATACCTTTACGTCCAATATACTCAATTAGACTAACTAATAGAAACAATAATTATGAAGAAAATTTTCATTTTAGTATGTTCATGTGCTCTTTTGGCAGCATGCAACAATAGCGCGAAAACCAACAAGAGTGCCGGTGCAGACAGTACTTCAATCGAAGTAACCGATATCCATAATGCGGAAAATTCACTTGATTACGAAGGAACTTATAAAGGAGTTTTCCCCGCTGCCGATTGTCCGGGTATTGAAACAACCCTGACATTAAATCCGGACAAAACATTCAGCCTCCATTCCGTATATATCGATAGAGACAGCTCATTTGACGAAAAAGGTACATATACTTTAAAAGACAACCTATTGACTCTTAATGAAGAAGGCGGAGAACTTTCTTATTATAAAGTAGAAGAAAATCATTTACGCAAACTAACAATGGATAAACAAGAAATAACCGGAGAACTTGCAGACCATTATGTTTTAAATAAGGAATAAGGTCCAAACAAATTTTACTATCAATAGAGAACAATTTCAAGATTTTTTATGTTTATATAAATAGATATAAACTTAAAAATAGAACAACTTATGATTTATAGTTTTTATTTCCCACAAAATCGAATACAACGAAAGTATCTTTGTTGCTATTGGCTGTCCGGATCATCTTCGGTATATTATTAATGAACCACGGTATCCAGAAATGGAGTAACTTCCAGGAGATGTCAGCAGTATTTCCTGATCCGCTTGGAATAGGAAGTCCCCTATCTCTCGGATTAGCAATTTTTGGCGAACTCGTATGTTCGATGGCATTTATCATCGGATTCCTGTATCGCTTGGCAATGATCCCGATGATTTTCACAATGATAGTAGCCTTCTTTGTTGTTCATGCTAATGACGTATTTGCGGTTAAAGAGCTAGCCTTCATCTATTTAGTTGTATTTATATTGATGTATATTGCCGGTCCCGGTAAATTTTCAATAGACCATATCATAGGAAACGAATTGTCACGGCGGAAGTCAAGAGTATACAAAAATTAGAAATAATAGCCCCGATTAATTAAAAAATATTATATTTGCATACACATAAGAGAGAAATTATCAATATTTTTTATTAATCAAAAACATTTTAACATGAAAAGAGGAAAACTGACTTTAGTCGCAGTAGTACTTAGTGGTAGCTTATTATTCAGTTCTTGTGTAGGATCATTTGGTTTATTCAACCGCCTGTCTTCCTGGAATCAATCAGTTGGAAACAAGTTTGTAAACGAACTCGTATTCCTTGCTTTCAACATTGTTCCGGTTTATGGTGTAGCTTACCTGGCTGATGCTTTAGTTATCAACTCAATCGAATTCTGGAGTGGCTCCAATCCGATGGCTAATGTAGGTGACGTAAAGAAAGTAAAAGGAGAAAACGGCAACTACCTGGTGAAAACTCTTGAGAATGGATATTCCATTACTAAAGAGGGCGAAACTGCTTCAATGGACCTGATCTACAACAAAGAAGCCAACACATGGAATGTCGTTGCAAACGGTGAAAGCGCTGAATTAGTAAAAATGAACAATGATGGCACTGCTGATTTGTTCTTGCCAAATGGCGAAAAGATGAATGTAACGCTGGATGCTCAAGGCATGCTGGCAGCACGCCAGGCTACAATGAGCAATTTTATGTTTGCCGCCCGCTAAAAATAAAAACAAATACGAAGGAGATGAAACATCATATAGGAGTTTCATCTCCTTTTTCAATCTTATCTTCTTCTATCAAGAATCTTTTGTACTATGAATAAACTATATACACTTATCTATTCTGTTCTAATCTTCACCTGTCTATCTTGTCAGCAACAAACTCCTCAAACTCAAATAGAACAGACAGCCATCGATTTCTGTGAAGCCTTTTATAATTTCAATTATACGGTCGCCAAAGAATGGAGCACGCCTTCTTCTCAATCTTATCTTAGTTTCTTAGCATCTAATGTCGGGCAAACCCATCTGGAGCAACTTAAGACACGAGGCGCTGCAAAAGTTTCTGTTATTTCAAGTGAGATAGATGCTAATTTAGAAGAAGCGTCGGTTGTCTGCCAAATCAAAAATGCATTCGTCATTCATCCCATCGGAGGAAAAATGGAATACGTAAGTTCCCTGCAAGATACGCTCGAATTAGTAAGAGTAAATAATAAATGGCTGATTAGAAAGGATATCCCACAGCAAAATGGAAAGCAAAGTCACGACTGAATTTAGGATGAATGATGGGGAAATGCTCTTTCCTCGTTTCATAGGCAGGATTGACAGCTTTCATACCTCCGTCAAAACGCAAAATAAAGAAATCCAAATCCAGGCGGAGACTAATCCGTAGGCCACTGCTATTTGCTTATAAAACCTATCAAACTTGAAAACCCCTCCCGGTTGATTGGCATAACTCCGGATGGTCCAGATATTACCAGCATCAATAAATACCGCCCCCTGAAACTTCCAGAATAACTTGCTTCGGTATTCAATACTGGCATCCAGTTTAATATCTCCGGATTGATCGAGCAAATTCCCATTTCCTGCAAAAGAGCCCGGTCCCAAATCGCGAACACTCCATCCGCGGACACTATTGGCTCCACCAGAGAAATATTGTTTCTCAAACGGAATAGTCTTCGCATTTCCATAAGGTACAGCTATTCCCACACCAGCATGAAACGCAAAAGAGTTACGATAATCGATTCTGATATTCTTAGCAAAATCAAACTCCCCTTTCAGATATTGAGCATAAGGAATTCCCAGAATAGCGTATTCACCATTACTGTTCTTCCGAATGTTTGCAGCCTTTGACAGAGCATACATTACATTTCCCGCCGATTCGAAATTAAAACGGATGGAGTATGAATTAGAAGCAATCGTATTATTGATAATCGATCCTCCCACGCTATTATAATTATAGCTATATCCCATATTTATAATCAGTCGATCCTGATAATTATACTGGAATATATGGTTCTGTCCTTTATTTATATAGTCTTCTTTAAACCTTTCAGAGATACGGGGCAAATAAAGGAAAGCAATATTTATCAAATCAATACGGTGTTGTATCTTCTGACGTTGTGTCCACTTGTAACTCCAGTTAGCAGAAGCCATCGTACGCAAGAACTCCGGTCGCAACTGATAATTATACTGTAAACCAAACTCTGTTGTAGCCCTGATTTTCCGTTTAAAATCAGAGGAAATGAAAGGGAACAGAAAATTAGGGAAGTTGATACTCGTTTCCACCCCGTACTCTGTATAGTTATTATTCGAATAACCTGCCTGAAGTCCGGAAATGACTTCATACGCTCCACGGAATTTTATCATAAAAGTTTCCGATCCGCGAAAAAGGTTCCTGTTTTGAAAAGAGACGGAAGCAGCCGCTCCCAAGTCACCGGCAGAATTAGTTCCCTCTACCTCGAAAGCCACTGATTTATGTTTGCTCTTGGTCAGCATCACATAGCAATCGAGCATCGTTGAATCTCCTATTTGAGTCTCAATAAAACGGATATTCGTATATTTCAATGCCGATAAACGTCCAAAACTGGAATAGGTCTGCTGCACATCGCGCTCATTATACAGATCACCGGAAGCAAACCGAAGGTTATCCGTAAGAACTTTAGGACGCAAATAGAGTTTATCCTTATAGTAAATCGGATATCCCTTATAATGTACCGAATCATTGATGTCCACACTGCTCATTGCCGAGGACTGCAAAACATCATAATCCGTAATAAAATTAATCTTATTGATCCAATATTGCCGATGTGCTCTTGCAGAATCATTCGCATGAGCTTTATACATCTGCAAATGTTGAGTCAGATCTACATTATAAGTATTACGAACGGTATCGGCAGTATATCCGATATAATCCTTATTAAACTTATAGTAACCATTCCGAAGTAACTTATTCGTGATACGTTGCCTGTCCGCATCCAATACATTCACATCAAAATACATTCCTTCCTTCAGCAAACTTCTGGCAGAATCCTGTTTGAGAAGCGCAGCTATTTTAGGATCATAAATATCATATTTGATAGATTGAACAACGTATGGCTTGCCTGCCGTTACGTCATAATATACTTTGATCTTTTTCTTTTTTACTTTGGTCGAACGTTTCACTGTTGCCGCCATATATCCCATATTATGCACAGCCTTAGTGATTTCTTCTTCAGAACGTTGCGCTTCGTCCTCGCTATATATTACGGGAGCATCCCCTATTCTTCTCAAGAACTTATTCCCCCATTTGGTCGAATCACGCCCCGACAGATTGTATACATAAAGTTGGGTCTTTATCAGACTGAACCACTTGGCATTAGGATTTTGGCGAACATACATGCGCAAGGAAGAAGGCCGTATATTTTTTGGTCCGTACGAATTTTGACTTCATCCAGCAAATAAGATCCATCCGGCACAAACTTAGTGGTAGTACACGAAGCAAGTGACAAGACAGCAGCAGAAGCAAGCAAATAAAGAAAATTTCTCCTCATACGGTTTTACATCGATAGCATGAAAAATGCGCTTACAAAGATAAATTATATTTTCTGACGGGGAAAATAATTTAAGAAAAAGAGAGGAAAGTAAGGATAGATTGGAAATATCTTTATAGCTTTGCAAAAGAATATCAAATCTATGGCATCATTAAGTAAAAACAAAATAAAGTTTATCCACTCGCTGGAACTGAAGAAAATACGTAAAGAAGAGCGGGTATTTCTGGCTGAAGGTCCTAAATTGGTAGGCGATTTACTCGGACATTTTCCCTGTCGTTTTTTAGCTGCACTCCCTCCTGGTTTCAGGAGCATCCGGGTATTGACGCAAGTGAACTGGTAGAAGTTTCACAGGAAGATCTTTCACGGGCCAGTTTATTGAAAACTCCCCAACAGGTACTTGCCATTTTCGAACAACCACAATATACTTTGGATCCGGAGGCAGTTCGTTCATCACTTTGCCTTGCATTGGACGATGTACAAGATCCCGGAAATCTGGGTACCATTATCCGTTTGGCCGACTGGTTTGGCATCGAACATATTATCTGCTCGCAGAATACGGTAGATGTATATAACCCTAAGACCATACAAGCCACTATGTGGAATTGCCCGGGTGAAAGTACATTATACTTCCCTCCCCGATTTTATCCGGTCGCTCGGAGATACTCCTGTGTTCGGTACGTTCCTGGATGGAAAAAACATGTATGAACAACCATTGTCGGCCAATGGCTTGATCGTAATGGGAAATGAAGGGAATGGCATAGGGAAAGAGGTAGCCACATTAATCAACCGAAAATTATATATCCCAATTACCCGGCAGGCCAAGAGACATCCGAGTCTCTGAATGTAGCCATTGCTACCGCAGTAATCTGTGCCGAGTTCCGTCGACAGGCTGCATGGAAGTAAAATCAAAAGGATAAAACAAATAAGGAAATAAAGCTTCCCCCTTTCTTTTCTGCTTCCTGCAGATACTCATTAAAACATTGGGAAGATTGATTCGAAACACTGGGAAGATTGATTTGAAACACTGGGATGTTTTTTAAAATCATCCCAGTGTTTTTTATTTCTTCCATCTGACTTTCAGAAAGCAGCACAATCACTCCCGGCATCCATTCAACCGACTCAATCTCTTCGGTCAATGGGAACACACCTCGGACAACTCCTTCGTCAGTGATCTCCACTACCTGCTGCTTCATATATCCGACGGCAGGTATCAGCAAATAATGAGAAGCAAAGCGTTTCATTACAATCAGTTGTTTGAACGTCTTTGTTGTTGCTTCCTGCGTTGATTCATCTGGCGTTCTTTTCTTTGCTCTATCCGTTCCTTTTGGATATGCTGTTCCACCTGAATCTGCTCCGGCTTCTTCTCACGATGAGTTCCCGTACGACGACGGTTCATCTCTTCCGGTGTCAGACGCTGAATGTCATCTTTATTCTTGTCTATGACCTTATGTAAAGAGTCGGCATTTTCTTTAGTAGCTATCTTCTTCAAAGAATCCGCTTTCAATGCTTCTATCTTATTCAAAGAATCGCGTACGGCAAATGCGAGCGTATCCGTACAATGATAACGAGTCATCATGAAGCGGTCGGCCAATACTGCCCCGCCTTTTTCCTGGCTATCCATCGGATAATAAATGAAACCTTTTATTTCTTTCATCGAACCTAATGTGTCTGCAAACAAACGAATTTGTTGCACACCCGGTTCAGTCACCGTTTTCCAATGATTGATCGTATCTTTTTCGTAAATCACCTGCATAGCCATAGTGACACCTCTTAAAGAGTCGGCAAGCATCGGCTCCAGGAAACGATACCGCACTTCCCATACCAGTGTATCCCGGTCTTTGTAGTTAGAGTCAGTCGGCAAAGTAAATACATATTGATTATCCATCATTTCACCGGTCAGACGTACCATACGCTGCCACGGCCAGACATCGATGCTATCACCTTGCTTGGTCATTTTCGGTTTCTTATCACGCTTGGCTATCAGGTCACCAACAAGTTCCTGTTCGTCTTTCAAGCGTTTTTTCACCTTATCATAAATTTTCGATAAAATCTCTGTGTTACGGGTATACCAAACCATGGATGAGTCAAATGCAGCTTGTGTAGTCCCGTATTTCTTGAAAACGGCGTCGATATACAATGCTTTCTTATAGTTCTCACTATAAGGCAAATTATCTCCCATAGACTTTGCCACATGATAATCATACAGCAAATTCTCCATCTTCGATTCCGAGATTACATCACTGGGTCTTTTCACTTTACACCCGGCTACCGCAAACACGAACATGCAGATGAGACACAGATGAAACCGAAATTTATTTTTCATGATCCGTAGCTTCCTTTTTATCTTTATCCAGCGAATGATAAGACTCATTCAAATATTTACTATAAAAGAGTAACAAGGCAATGATACCGCAACTGATAGCGGCATCCGCAAAATTAAAGATCGGACTAAAGAATATAAAATGCTCTCCACCTACAAACGGCATCCATGTAGGCCAGTTTGTATCTATAATCGGAAAGTAAAACATATCCACTACTTTTCCGTAAAACCAAGTAGAATATCCACCACCTTCGGGCATGAAACTGGCAATCTGCGAATGAGTGCTTTCATTGAAAATAACTCCATAGAACACGCTATCTATGATGTTCCCCAAAGCACCGGTCAGGATAAGAGCCACACAGACGATATAACCTGTTTTAAACCCTTTCTTTATGATTTTATAGAGATACCACCCTATCAATGCTACCGCAACAATACGGAATGTTGTCAGGAATAACTTGCCGAAGATTTCCATACCGAAAGCCATCCCGTTGTTTTCGGTGAAATAGATATAAAACCAATCGGTCACACGTATACTTTCATGCCAGTACATGTGAGTTTTAATCCAGACCTTGATGATCTGGTCAATAATCAATACGGAAAAGATAACGAGAAGGGCAATTCTCCCCTTCGTGAATAGTTTCTTCATGTGTTTATTATAAGTTAAACATAACGAGCTACAAGTGCCGTGCGTAAACTTTGCGCAGCTACTTGTAGCTCGTTACCTGTAGCCTACTTGCTATCTGTTATTTTTTACCACTGTTCTTTGCTTCAATGCTTAATGTAGCATGAGGAACAGCACGCAGACGCTCTGCCGGAATCAACTTTCCGGTTTCACGGCAAATGCCGTACGTTTTATTCTCAATACGTACCAAAGCAGCTTGTAATCCTTGGATAAACTTCAGCTGACGTTGTGCCAGTCGGGTCGTTTCTTCCTTGGAGAGCGTATTAGCTCCTTCTTCCAATACTTTATACGTAGGAGATGTATCGTCGGTATCATTACCGTCCAGTCCCATCAAACTTTTCTTCAACTGTTCATAGTCACGTTGTGCCAATTCCAGTTTCTCCATAATAATGGCACGGAATTCCTCGAGTTCCGCATCCGAATATCTAGTCTTTTCTGCCATAACTTTACAATTTTAAAAGGTTAATCAATATAGTATTAGTCTTTTATCACGTTCACAAACAATGAGAAATCGTCAAACTCCAACATTGTTCCGTCTTTCACTTCATCTACAAGTTCAAGAGATGTGCCTAAAACCTGGTTACAAATATAAGTATTATATTCATTTACCGCATCATCTGTTTGCGTATTTTTCGAGATTGTTATTTTTATTTTGTCTGTAATCTCAAAGCCGCTTGACTTACGTATATTCTGAATACGGTTCACCAGTTCACGGGCAATACCCTCGCGACGCAGTTCTTCGGTAATGGTCACTTCAAGCGCTACTGTCAGTTTGCCTTCATTGGCAACCAACCATCCCGGAATATCTTCACTAAAGATCTCGACATCTGATGCTTCAATAACAGCTTCCGCACCATCCAGATTTAATGTATACTTTCCGTTTTTCTCCAATTCACCGATGGCTTCCTGTGACATTTCTGCAACAGCAGCAGCTACTGCTTTCATTTGCTTGCCAAATTTCGGGCCTAGCTTTTTAAAGTCACATTTCACTTTTTTTCACCAATACACCGGCTGCACCATCAACGAATCTGACTTCTTTTACGTTCACTTCATTCATAATCAGGTTCTTCACAGCTTCGATATGAGCTTTCTGCTCTTCATCTACCACCGGAACCATGATACACTGTAGCGGTTGGCGTACCTTGATATTCACCTTGCGGCGCAATGCCAACACCATAGATGTAACATCCTGTGCCATTTGCATGCGGCTTCCAGTTCCTTGTCTATCATTTCTTCCTGATATTTCGGGAATTCGGCAAGATGGACAGAAACTACATTGTCGCGTCCTGTTGCCGTAATCAAGTCAGTATACAACCGGTCTGCATAGAACGGAGATACAGGAGCCATCAGTTGGCAACTGTTTCGAGACAAGTGTACAATGTCTGATAAGCAGACAATTTATCCTGTGTAAATTCACCACCCCAGAAACGTTTACGATTCAGGCGAACATACCAGTTGGACAAATTATCATTCACAAAATCAGAAATCAAACGTCCTGCCTTTGTCGGTTCATATTCATTATAGCATGTATCTACCTCCTTTATTAATGTATTCAATACAGACAAGATCCAGCGGTCGATCTCCGGACGTTCTGCCATCGGTACATCCGCTTCTTTATACTCAAATCCGTCTACATTCGCATAAAGCGCAAAGAATGAATACGTATTATATAAGGTACCGAAGAATTTACGGCGAACCTCTTCCACTCCTTCAACGTCAAATTTCAGGTTATCCCATGGAGAAGAATTGGTAATCATGTACCAACGCAACGGGTCGGAACCATACTTTTCAATCGTAGTAAACGGATCGACAGCGTTATTCAAACGCTTGGACATCTTGTTACCGTTCTTATCGAGTACCAAACCGTTAGAGATAACAGCTTTGTAGGACACGCTGTCAAATACCATGGTAGCGATAGCATGCAAGGTAAAGAACCAACCACGAGTCTGGTCTACTCCTTCCGCGATAAAGTCAGCCGGATATACCTGACGGTTATCCAACAGTTCTTTATTTTCGAACGGATAATGGATCTGCGCGTATGGCATAGCACCCGAATCGAACCATACATCAATCAGGTCTGATTCACGCTTCATCGGTTTGCCGTCTTTCGATACCAATATGACGTCGTCTACATAAGGACGGTGAAGATCAATCTTATCATAATTTTCTTCCGAATATTGACCCGGCACGAAACCTTTATCCTTGTATGGATTGGATTTCATAAATCCGGCAGCTACCGATTTCTCGATTTCATTATAAAGTTCTTCTACAGATTCGATACATATCTCATCCGTATTATCTTCTGTACGCCAGATAGGCAATGGAGTACCCCAATAACGAGAACGGCTAAGGTTCCAGTCATTCAGATTTTCCAGCCACTTGCCGAAACGGCCGGTTCCGGTAGATTCCGGTTTCCAGTTGATGGTTTTATTCAATTCCATCATTCGCTCCTTGCAAGCGGTAGAACGGATAAACCAGCTATCCAACGGATAATAAAGTACCGGTTTGTCTGTACGCCAGCAGTGCGGATAGTTGTGGACATGCTTTTCTATCTTGAAAGCCTTGTTGTCTGCTTTCATCATCATGGCAATGACAATATCCAAAGATTCGGCAGCTTGCGCAGCTTTCTCATCGTATTTGCCATCCACCATAAATTGAGGATCATAAGCATTTTTCACCCATGCACCCTGATATTCTTTGTATTTATCTACATCAACACATTCTTTTACGAAATTCTCATCCAGCTCATTCAACAGATAGAATTTACCAGTTAAATCCACCATCGGACGAGTTTCGCCTTTCTTATTAATCATGAACAGTGACGGGATTCCTGCAGCACGTGCCACATTCGCATCATCCGCACCAAATGTAGGTGCAATGTGAACGATACCTGTACCATCTTCTGTAGTAACATAATCACCCGGTATTACACGGAAAGCCTTATCACTAGGCTTCCAGTTGCCATTTTCGGATACCTCAACCGGTTTTACCCAAGGAATCAACTGCTCATATTCCATACCGACAAGATCAGTACCTTTGTATTCGGCAATCACTTTAAATGGTACAAGTTTATCTCCGGCTTTGTAGTCCTCCAATTTCAGATCAGCAGCTTTTGCATTGAAGTGTACATTCAATAAAGCTTTTGCCAGAACAACCGTGATAGGTTCTCCGGTATAAGCGTTGTAAGACTGTACAGCCACATAGTCAATTTTGGGTCCCACACAAAGAGCCGTATTTGAAGGCAATGTCCATGGAGTAGTTGTCCAAGCGATAAAATAAGGAGTTCCCCATTCCGTCATTTCCGGTTTAGGATTCTTCATTTTAAATTGGGCAACGGCCGTTGTATCTTTTACATCCCGATAACAGCCTGGTTGATTCAACTCATGTGAGCTCAATCCTGTTCCTGCAGCCGGTGAATATGGTTGGATCGTATATCCTTTATACAACAATCCTTTTTTATGCAGTTGCTTCAATAGCCACCATAATGTCTCAATATAGCGATTATCATACGTGATATAAGGGTGCTTCATATCCACCCAATATCCCATCCGATGAGTCAGGTCTTCCCACTCCTTGGTATATTTCATCACTCTTTCCGACAAGCCGCATTGTAGTCGGCAACAGAGATTTTCTTACCAATATCTTCTTTTGTGATACCTAATGCCTTTTCTACACTTAGTTCCACAGGCAGTCCGTGCGTATCCCATCCGGCTTTACGCTTCACCTGATAACCCTTCATCGTTTTGTAGCGACAGAAAATGTCCTTAATGGTACGAGCCATTACATGGTGAATACCCGGCATACCATTAGCCGAGGGAGGTCCTTCGAAAAACACGAACGAAGGACAGCCATCACGTTCTGTCATACTCTTGGCGAAAACCTGGTTCTCGTCCCATTTCTTCAGCACATCTTTGTTCACCTGCGAAAGGTCAAACTGCGAATATTCAGTAAATCTCTTACCCATAGCTGTCTACGATTTTACTATTTACAATTTACAATTTGAGGGGTATCCCCATTTTTAAGGGTGCAAATTTACAAAAACATTTGTTTAGTTGAGCAAAAAGCTAGGACTTTTAATCGGATTCGTGTGAAGTTAACGATTATAAACCGCCTACAGCCTAAACAAAACAGGTATCTCCTTGTTTTAGTGGGAAACCTAAAAGCACTTTAACTTATGAATTACGGTATTAGCATTTTATTCAGAGCAATCCCTTTGGCGATGGCTATTTTTTGCTTCGGATACGGAGCGTTTATTTATGGTTATGGAGATGACGGGAGTCGTGTTGTGGCCGGTCCTGTTGTGTTTTCACTCGGTATGATATGCATTGCACTGTTTTGCACGGCTGCCACTATCATCCGGCAAATCATACATACTTATAATAAATCGGCCAAATACATTTTGACCGGTTATAGGCTATCTGGCAGCATCATTACTATTATTGGAGGCATCTGCATTTTCAGTAATGCCACTTCCACCTCTGCATTTGTTGCAGGACACGTTATCACCGGCGTTGGATTTATTACCACTTGTGTAGCTACCGCCGCCACCTCTTCTACCCGATTCTCTTTAATTCCGAGGAATTCAAAAGCGACAAGTAATGAAGTTCCGGAAGGAGCTTTTTCCCTTAATCAGAGACGGGCATTGGTCATTGTTGCCATCATCGTTTCGCTGATCGCATGGATATGGGCATTTGTATTATTAGGCAACAGTCATTCTCATCCTGCTTATTTTGTCGCGGGGCATGTAATGGTCGGTCTGGCATGTATTTGTACCAGTTTGATTGCGCTGGTAGCTACCATAGCACGTCAGATACGTAATGATTATTCAGAAAAAGAACGGAATAAATGGCCGAAACTGGTTTTATTAATGGGATCTATCTCTTTTGTATGGGGATTATTCGTGATTTTGGCAGATTCCGGAAGTGCAAACGGTACCACCGGATATATTATGCTCGGGTTGGGGTTAGTATGTTACAGTATTTCCAGCAAAGTAATCCTGCTGGCTAAGATATGGAGGCAAGAGTTCAAATTAGCCAACCGTATTCCTATGATTCCGGTATTTACGGCATTGGCTTGTCTGTTCCTGGCGGCTTTTGTATTCGAGCTTGCTACTATACATGCTGATTATTTCATTCCGGCACGTGTTTTGGTAAGTCTCGGAGCTATTTGCTTTACGCTGTTTTCTATCGTTAGTATATTGGAGAGTGGCACGTCTTCCAAATAAAAAAGTATGGTTCTTCTTCAAATTCCGTGCTAGTAAAGCTCATTGAAAGGTTGATGGATAAAGGGATATCGGCATATTAGAAATAGCAAATAAATTATCCAAGCTATATGCATCTTAAAGTACCCCGGAATAGCCATGAATAAGGTTATTGAACATAAATAAGTAGCACGGAATTTGATTAAGAACCAAAAGTATTCTATAAAAAGGGCGTCACTATATGCCCCGGATAGTGACGCTATCCAAGGCATATAGTGACGCTATCCGGACAGCATAGCGTCACTCTTTTTATTTCTTGTATCTCACCTCATACAGGTCATTCCTGCGGTCTTTCAAATTGCGTACACTACCATAAGTATGCAACTCGTTCAGCAAATCCAGGTCAACATCCGATACCAAAATCATTTCGGTGTTAGGAGTTGCCTCCGCCCTCTTTCCGTCCGTTGGAAAAGCAAAGTCGCATGGGGTAAACACACCCGATTGAGCGTATTGAATATCCATATTGTGCACACGGGGAAGATTTCCGACACTTCCGGCAATGACCACAAAACATTCATTCTCGATGGCACGTGCCTGCGCACAAACACGAACACGGGAATAGGCATTCTGGGTATCTGTCAGGAAAGGAACAAATAATATCTGCATTCCCTGATCTGCCATCAGGCGGGAAAGTTCGGGGAACTCGACATCATAGCAAATCAAAACTCCAATCTTTGCACAGTCCGTGTCAAAAGTATTCAGAAGCTTGCCACCATTAAGTCCCCAGCTTTTTATTTCATCGGGAGTGACGTGTAATTTCTCGTACATTTCGTAGGTTCCATCCCGTCGACAAAGAAAACCTACATTATAAAGTAGCCCATCCTCTTTTACGTATGGCATACTCCCGGTTATAATGTTGATATTATAGCTAATAGCCAGATTCATAAACCGTTCCCGAATTTCATCCGTATACTTTGCCAATCCGCGAATAGCCTGCGATTCTCCCTTATCGTTATACTTCGACATCAAAGGAGCATTGAAATATTCCGGGAAAAGAACAAAATCACTTTTATAATCGGATACTGCGTCCACAAAGAATTCTACTTGTTCGAACAGGTCATCCAACGTTTTATAACTACGCATCTGCCATTGCACCAGTCCCACACGAACCGTAGTTTTGGGACTGATATATTCTTGTGTAGGTGGCTGATAATAGATATTATCCCACTGCAGCAAACAAGCATAATGTTTTGATTCTTCATCATTTGGCAGATAATTAGTCATTACCTTACGAACGTGAAAATCATTCGACAACTGGAAAGTAAGTACCGGATCATAAATCTCGCGTTGACGTACCCGTTCGATATATTCTTTCGGACGCATTTTGTCAGCATATTTATGATAATTCGGGATACGTCCGCCAAACATGATTGCTTTCAGATTCAATGTTTCGCAAAGCTCCTTACGATATTCATACATACGACGTGCGAGACGCAAACCACGATAGCCCGGGTGGATGAATACTTCAATGCCATACAGGATATTTCCTTTAGAGCTATGTGTATTGAATGTTTCCTTACCCGTAACCTGTGCATACGTATGGTCGTTCTTTACTTTATCATAATCAACAATAATGGAAAGAGCACAACCAACTATTTTATCGTCAACGACTGTGACGATCTGACCCTCCGGAAAGATTTTAATCAACTTCTGAATCTGCTCACGAGTCCAAAACACATCGCTACCGTCAGAATAAACACGGGTAAACGATTGGGATAGTTGTACATAATCTTCTATTTGCAGATTGCGTATCTGCACTTTATTAATTTTTATCGGATGTTGTTCCATAACAATACGTGTTTTATAAAAGATAGTGCAAAGGTATAGTTAATCCTTTAATTGTGTTTTGAAACCAAGAAAAATTAATAATAGTATTTTATGTAAATTGAGTTATTCAATTCAAACTTATATACTTTGACATTACTCTAACTCTAATATTTCTTTTACTTCACCTTCTCCTACGTGCTTTCGTCCTTCTCCAAAGGTAAACTTAGTGCCTTCAGAAAAATTATCTCCTAAAGCTCTTCTAATAAGAAAAGCTATTTCAACTACCCCCTCATCTCCGGGAATAAAAAGCCTCCCTATCAAGCAAAGTTATTTGACCAGAAGTTTTCGTCTCCTCAATAAAATCAAATAAAGGTCGAATACCCACTATAAATGGGTTCTACGACCATCCTATATAACCTTATACTACTATA
>ENA-OQIG01000426-OQIG01000426.1-human-gut-metagenome-genome-assembly--contig:-NODE-426-length-24659-cov-2.026985_pt1 | contig 24659 bp, 30 predicted proteins | sample MGYA00242576_ERZ504741 | MGnify/ENA primary metagenome ERZ504741 (study PRJEB26092, sample SAMD00036436) | human gut metagenome | host: Homo sapiens | study: EMG produced TPA metagenomics assembly of... | reverse complement strand
CTCCGAATTCCACGCCTAATTTCCGTTATATTCGCACCAGTTGCTCCAGAGCAGACCGCAGACTGCGATGTAGCAGTAGATTTTTATGCGTGTTTCTGTCGTTCACAGTTTCCTTCAAAATAAAGATCAATCAGATGGTCCACCTGCTCTTTTTGTAAAGAGAATAGATACAGAACATCGCAATATCCACATGCGGATCCTGCATTCCGGCGTATTCCCAGTCGATCAGGCGGATCTCCTCTTTTCCGTTTTCTTCCACAAACAGAAAATTGTCCGGCACAGCATCAATGTGAGTGAGCACCCACTCTCCGGCATTTGCTTCGATGTATCCTTTAACTGAAGCACATGCGCTTTCGTCTTTTCGTAATCTTTATATGCTGACGGAGTTCCTTCCCAGAGGCTTTCATAGTATTCCATCTGTCCGAACAGGTCGAAGGAATGGTCTACTCTTAATTTCTGCCCGTGAAACTCCCGCAGTTTCTTCATGCATTTCTGAAGATCTTCCTCATTTTCTGCATCGCAGACCCGCGCACCTTCGAGATATTCTGTGATTTTGTAGCCGTTCTCCGGGTTAATATAGCAATCTCATCACAGATCCTGCGGCCGGCGATCGTCTGATATACAGCGGCTTCCTGCCTGCGGTTGATCAACTGATCGGTTCCCTCTCCCGGAATTCGCATAATGTATTTTTTATCTTTACAGGAGAATAAAAAGGATCGGTTTGTCATTCCTTTTTTCAGAACTTGTAATTGTTTGTCACTTCGTTCTGCTGTGCTCCAAGTGCTTCACAGATTACCTGAATCGCATCCGTCTGCAGCTGGCTGGAATCGCTGTCAATCTCACGCAGCTGCTCATAGGTATTGATTTCTACGGCATCGGCAGCATGTACAACACGGGCCGTCACAATCATTCTGTCTTTCCGGTATAAGGTTTCCTCCCAGAACGCTCCGTCGTATCGGGAATCTCTTCCCAGTTCTTCCAGACGCTCCCGCACGATCTCCGCTTCTGTTTCCAGCAGATAACAGATGCCGATCATCGCGTTTCCGCCTGCCTGTTCTTTCTGTACGACCAGCTCCTGCTTCCGGTTTACGCGGACGGTACTGTCATCATCCACCAGATCGCTGACCATGTACCAGGAATATAATTCGTTTCTGCTGTATGGATTCTTTTCACACCAGATATCACAGGGAATGATGTAGCTGTTTGATAAATGGGCTGCCGCCGTTTTCAGGGAATGCAGATTGTTTTTCGACACATAGTCCGGAGCGACGATCAATTCTACGCCGTATTCATCGATCAGATATTCATACTGCTCTTTCATAAATCCGACAACGACGTAAATCTCTGTAATGCCGACTTCATGAAGCTGACGGATTGTGCGCTCTATCAGCCGCTCTCCCTTGATTTCCAGAAGTCCTTTCGGTGTCTCTGTATTAATCGGAACCATCCGCATACCAAATCCGGCGGCAAGGATAATGGCGTTTTTCGGCGCTTTCTCTTTTGCCTCACGCAGTGTCTTTTCCGTCGGACGGATCTCTTCATCCAGGTAACCTTCTGAAATCAGTTCCTTGATCGAACGATTGACGATTCCAAGCGAATGGCCGGTCTGTGCGGCAAGGATACGCTGATTGATGAAGGGTTCTTTTATCAGGTTGTTCAATATATCTTGTTTTGAGTTGTTCATATACTTCCTTCTTTCATTTTTCATGAACTTTTGTTTTCGATTATACCATAACTTTATGACTTTTTCAATCCCCTGTGTGTTAGGATAGTTGTCAGTGAAAGATAATTACTTTTGTGGTAGTATATATGTGAACTTCCTATAAAATTAACTCTCATAAAATTCCTTTTAAAGTATGCTACAACTGGCTTAAAGCAAGAACATGTCGAAACGAGAGTTAATATTTCAGGAAGTTCACATAAAAAGGTCCAAATAATTAACATTATTTGGACCACCTGTCAAAGGAAGCCTTTTTCCTTTTCGCCGTCATCAGGACTTCTTTGCGCTTCCATTCATAAATTTTTCTTAAAATTTACCTTTATTTTACCACACTACTCCCAAAACTACAATATATCTCCATTTTTCATTTTTTTTACATAGAACCTTTCTGGCCTAATACAATCAGTACAGTTTTAAACAAAATCTTAATATCCAGCATAAAGGACCATTCTGAAATGTACTTCGTATCCAGTTTTACAACCTCTTCAAAATCTGTAATCTCGCTTCGTCCGCTTACCTGCACATACCAGTCAGTCCCGGCTTGATTGCCAGTCTTGCTCTGTGATGGAGCTCATATTTCTCCCACTCATCACTGTCGGCGGACGGGTTCCTACAAGCTCATGTCGCCTTTTAACACATTGAAGAACTGCGGGAATTCATCCAGCGAGGTTTTGCGGATAAAGTTTCCGATTCCTTTGCCTGGTCCTTTTTCGCTTCCGATGACACGCGGGTCATTCTCCATTTTGAACATCAGACCATGCTGACGCGGTTCTGTTTCATCAGTTCTTTTTTCCGCTCTTCCGCATCCATGTACATGCTACGGAACTTGTAAATTTTGAATTTTCTTCCGTTCTTTCCGACACGGTACTGTGAGAAGAAGATCGGGCCCGGAGACTTGATATAAATCGCAGGGGCAACGAACAGGAAGATGATTCCGGTCAGAATACATCCGGCAAGACCGCCGCAGATGTCCATGATTCGTTTCAGCACAAGCTGTCCTGCGCTTGCCATATTGATGCAGGTGGTGACCACGGTATAGTTGCCCATGCGCTCTACAGTCTGATTTTTTCCCTGCATTTCGTTCACGTCCGCAATTTTTACGTGGATCGTAATGCCCATCTCGGCGAATGCGTCGAATACTTTCTGCGGGATTTCTCTGCCTTCCGGCAGAACGATCAGCACTTCGTCGAACCACTCACGGCAGACATACTCAGCTGCATCTGCAAGGTTCGATACCACCGGTACGCCGTGGATTTTGTGTCCGGTTCTGTCCTGGTCTACGAGAACAACGCCAGTCGGACGAACGCCGATGTAATCGAAATCCAGCATGCTCTTTACAACGGACTGTGACTGTTTTTCGGTCGTGATGATCAGAAGCGAACGGCCGCTGTGTTCCCCGCTGCTGCGTTTCTTTACCACAGCCTTCCATCCGATGCGCATCAGATAGGAAAGCATTCCGTACAGAGCACCGGTCAGCATAATGGTTGCTCTGGAGAACTGATCTCCCTCCTGAATCAGGAACAGGTAGAATACACCAAGAACGATGATGTATACCATATTTTTTACAGTCATTCCGATTTCCACGAGGTATCCGCGCTTCATGACGTTTTTGAAGGAATCGTCAAAAAACATGATCATCAGCTGGATCAGAGCGAATACGATAGCCTCATTTCGGTAAATTGGGCTTCCATATGGCTTAAAACTGTGATGTCTTAAGAAATAACCCATGACGAAAGCCAGCTGAAGACAGATAATATCAAGAACCATAAAATCCAGATGCTTCAGCCATCCTGTGGATGATTTTTGTACATACCTTTCTCCCCTGTCGTATTTTTTTCGCCGTACTCGTAACATTCTCTTGTTTCGCATAGTTTTTCTAGCTTTTATATTACCATTTTCACTAAAACCTTCTCATTTTTTTCTGGTACTATGCATTTGCAATATCTTCTGTGACGAATACAGAACCATTTTTTTTCTTTATTCCAAATATTCTATCCCATTTCTACTTATTTGTAAAGGTGTGGACACACTTTTGGACATAATTATTTCACATTTTTGCAAATTATTACATTTTATATTATTTCATCACATCCAGAATCTGTAATGTTTTCATCTTCTTTTCGACATAGCGATGGAGATATGCACGCAGCAATCGTTCCAGTTCGTCCAGGATCTCTTCATTTACGGTAAAACCATACAGCTTCGCGAGCGGTGCCGCAATGATATAGCGGCATGCCAGCACGGTGCCCGGCTGCAGCGGCCATGGATCTCTGATGGTTTTTCCACAGTTTGGGCAGTAGATGGCGCTGTCGCGCAGGGAGAAAACGGTCAGATTCTCTTTCGTGCCGCACTCCATGCAGGAGAACATCTGCGGTGCTTCTCCGCTGATTGTGATCGTCCGCAGTTCGAAGATGCACCGGATCAGGCGGAGGTCCTGTTTTCCGCTGCGGATGGCGTTCATCGTCACGTACAGAAGGTTCAGCATCTGGGTTTCATCGTTTCCTTCCTGGCCGAAATATTCGGCCAGTTCCAGAAAATAAAAGCCGTAATAAACGCCGGGCTGCATCTGCGCCAGGTCGAGGAAGTATTCTTTAATGTTTGCGCCGGAGAGGGTGTAGCTGTCACGGCCCTCGTAAACCTGAAACTCGCCGAAGACGAACGGATTGGAGACGGCCATCAGCGGGCTTTTCATGCGGCGGGCGCCGCGCGCGAAGGCGGTGATTTTGCCGAGCTCCCGGGTCAGGATCACGACGCGCTTGTCATACTCTCCGACCGGGGAGGCGGATAATACCATTCCGCTTACATTGATTGGTTCTCGCATGTTTCTTCCTTATTATAATGCAATATTATAAATCGAGTTTCTTTTTATCATATCCGAAGTTCTTCACGAGGAAATCGCTGTCGCGCCAGTCTTTTTTGACTTTGACCCAGAGCTTCAGGTTGACTTTCTGCTCCAGCATCTGCTCCAGCTCATACCGCGCGTTGCTTCCGATCTTCTTGAGCATCGCGCCCTGTTTTCCGATGATGATGCCCTTGTGGGAATCGCGCTCGCAGATGATGGTCGCATCAATATCAACGATTTTTCCGTTCGGGCGGTCTTTCATCTGGTCGATCACAACGGCGATGCCGTGCGGGATCTCTTCGTTTAAGGCGTACAGTGCTTTCTCGCGGATGATCTCAGCACGATCTGGCGCATCGGCTGATCGGTGATGGTGTCCTCATCGTAGAACTGCGGGCCGTACGGCAGATATTTGAAGATGCTCGGAATGATGTCATCGGTGTTCTGATGGCGGAGTGCCGAGCACGGAATGATCTCGGCAAACTGGAACAGCTTGCGGTACGTATCGATGAATTCCAGGATTTTATCTTTCTCCACGGTATCGGTCTTGTTGATAATGAGGATGACCGGCGCATTGACTTTCTCCAGGATCTCTGCGATATGACGCTCTCCTGCTCCGATGAAGTTGCTCGGCTCTACCAGCCAGAGAATCACATCGACTTCTTTTAACGTTTTCTCGGCTACATCGACCATGTACTCGCCGAGCTTATTTTTCGCCTTGTGGATACCCGGTGTGTCGAGGAACACGATCTGTCCCTCGTCACACGTATAAACGGTCTGGATGCGGTTGCGGGTGGTCTGCGGTTTCTTGGATGTAATCGCAATCTTCTGTCCGATCAGGTGGTTCATCAGCGTGGATTTTCCCACGTTCGGACGGCCAATCAGGGCTACAAAGCCGGATTTATAATTTGCATTGTTTTCCATTGCTGTCTCTTCTCCTCATTTATAAGTTCTCTACGTTCTTAAACAGTTCTTTCTCTTTCTGAATGGCTGCTTCGCTTCCGACAACGCAGATGTTGTTCTGTTTTAAGGCTGCATCTACAAGGTCTGCCAGTGCATGAATGTCGTCCAGGGTTGCATCGAGGATCTGATCTCTCTCCTGCTGGAAGTCTGCTTCGGTGATGCCGTTGAACCATGCGCTCTCGGAGGTCTGGCCTTTTGCAGACGGGTTCATCGGAACGTCGAGTTCGCTGATCGTTCCGATGATGTATTTGGTCATCTGGCGTTCGTCTGCTTCGAAATTGCGCACGTAATCGCCGATACCGCGGTATACTTCAAGGGTTCTTCCGACATTCGGATCACGGTAGGAAGAAATGCACGCGTTTCCGCCTCTTCCGAAAGCTCCGCCGCAGCCGTAAGCGCCGCCTTTGACACGGATGTTGATCCACAGATAGTCATAGCTCAGCATGACACGCAGGATGCGCAGGGCTCCTGTGTAGTCGTAGCCTTCGCGCTCGAAGTTTCCACAGAGTGCCACGTACTGTACCTGGCCGGAGGTCTGGAAGGCTTCGTTTTTCTGTTCAAAGTCATACACAATGCTGCCCGGCTCCACTTCGTCGGTGTACAGATTCTCTTTGAATGCTGCGATTTTTTCTTCCAGCGGTGCGTAGCCTGTCTCGTCTGCGGTATAGGAGACGGTCAGATTCTCTTTGCGGAAGATGTATTTCATCAGGGTCTGCAGATTTTTAATCAGTTCTGCTTTTTTCTCATCGAAGTTCTCGTCCAGATCTTTTAAGAGCTGGTAGAAGCCGATGCCTGCGATGCGGTCCTGGAAATTGCTCATCGGGGAGTAATAGGAAGCTGCACGCATCACAGCCGTTGCATTTCCGGCGGAAGACAGGCGGTTCTGCAGGCCGGATTTCATGCTGGCGATGATCTCGTGAATACGTTTCTCATCATCCAGGCGGGAGGTGTTCAGGATTTCCTCGATCATTTTCATGACGAAATCCAGTTTGTCGTACAGGAATTTCGCGCGGATGCCAAACATTCTGCGGCAGTCGTCATCATTTTCCGGAATGCGGAATACCTGCAGTCCGCAGTTGATGCCGCCGGTCTGTGCATTGATCTCGTTGAACAGCTCGCCGTAGGTGTAGTGTTCGGTGTCCACATAGCCGAGAACGGATTTTAATACGCCCATGTACGGGATCAGATCGTTCGGCACATTTTTCGTATCAAACAGCAAGCTTAAGTAACCGATGCCGTTCGTGAATACGTTGTGATGAAGAACCGTCGTTCCATCGACTTCATGCTCGTCATTGTAAAGTTTGACAGACTCACGTTTGATATCGCTTCGTTTCAGGAGCGGAATCGTCTCGAGTGCTTCCTCGCTCTCCTCTTCTTCCTGATATGCTGCCAGCTCTTTGGTGTCAGCAATGATTTTCTCGATCTCTTCTTTTGACAGGCTCTCTTTGTATTTCTGCAGTTTTTCTGCGGTCTTTGCATCATTTTCTGCGGCAAGACCGGTCTTTGGAATGAGGGTCACGATGGAGGCATGGGTGTTGTCCAGCAGATACGTCTGGATCAAGTTTTCGAAATAGCCTTCTTTTGCCAGTTTTTTCAGCTCATCGTAGATTGCAAGCTGCTGCAGGTAGGCGAACGGTTTGTTCTCGTCGTACAGCCAGCTGTCGAAGACGTCAATGCCGTACATCAGGCCCTTCGGGAAGCTGGAGAAGTCCGCCTCACGGAAACGGAATTCGAAATAGTTGATGCCTGCCTCGATGGCTTTCTGATCCATGCCGTTTTTCACGATATCCTCGAGGGTGCCGCGGATGATGGACAGGAATTTTTCTTTCTCATTTTCATCGGCGTTCTTGGCTACGATGGAGAAGAATGGCTGCAGGATGCCGTCCTCGTAGGAGCCGTAAACATCTTTTCCGATGTGTGCGTCAAGGAGTGCCTGTTTGACCGGGGCTCCCGGTGCGTCAAGGAGTGCATACTCCAGAACAGAAAATGCCACGTTTAATTTTACATCCAGACCGCTGCCGATGACCATGTTGTAGGACAGGTACGCATTGTTTTCAAGCGGATCGCCGTCGAGTACCGGGTACTCGTGTACAATGTCGAGGGTCTCTGCAAATGGTTTCTGATACGGAATTTCGGATTTTACTTCTTTTGCATTAAAATGGGACAGGTATTTTTCATCCATCCATGCCAGTTTTTCTTCCATATCCATGTTTCCGTACAGGTAGATATAGCTGTTGGACGGATGGTAATAGGTCTGATGGAAATTCAGGAAGTTTTCGTAGGTCAGGTTCGGGATGCAGGACGGATCTCCGCCGGATTCTACGCCGTACGGAGTGTCCGGGAACAGGGTGTTGAAGGTTTCACGCTCCAGGACATCGTCTGCGGAGGAGAAGGCTCCTTTCATCTCGTTGTATACAACACCGTTGTAGGTCAGCGGGCCGTCTTCGCTTTCCAGATGATAGCTCCAGCCTTCCTGCCGGAAGATTTCGTCGTGTTTGTAAATGTTCGGGTAGAATACGGCGTCCATGTAGACATGCATCAGGTTCTGGAAGTCGGCATCGTTGGTGCTGGCTACCGGGTACATGGTTTTATCCGGGTAGGTCATAGCATTTAAGAAGGTGTTCAGGGATCCTTTGACGAGTTCTACGAAGGGATCCTTTAACGGGAATTCGCGGGAGCCGCAGAGGACGCTGTGCTCGAGGATGTGGGCTACGCCGGTGCTGTCGGCCGGCGGGGTACGGAAGGCAATGTTGAATACTTTGTTGTCATCCTCCGTCTCGAGAAGCAGCACGCGGGCTCCGCTTTTGTTGTGGCGAAGGAGGTAGCCATGTGCGTGGATATCATCAATCTGCTGTTCCTGCAGCAGGGTGTAGGCTTTGCAATGTTCTGCGTTCATGTTAAAAGTGTCCTTTCTTGTTGTTTTTCTCGGTTATTTCCGGTTTTATGCAGTCAAAAACGGACCGCAGTGCCGTTTACTGGGATTTTCTGCGGCCCTGTCGGTTTTTATTCTTCGTGGTCTGTTTCTGCGTCGGTAGTTTCCGCCTCATCCACATGATCTTTTACTTCGTCATTTGCAGCATTGTTCTGCGCATTTCTCTGCGCCTGAGCTGCGGCAGCCTGTGCCATCATCGCCTCGAGATTCGGGCGGACGCTCTGCGCCTGGCTCCCATGATTCTCTGGAGCTGTTCTCTGGTCAACAGAAGGTTGAAGCCGGACGGGTTGATGACGAAGCCTTTGGCCTGTTTCATCAGGTACGGCAGAAGGTGCTGGAACGGGATGGCTGCCAGCCGGAGTTTTGCCTGCGGATCCGGACGGAATTTCTGGAATTCACCAATATCGGAAAACAGCGGCTGGAAGATTTCTTCGTTCTGGTTTTTGATGTACGGGATGCGCACATCCGGTCCCGGGTTGGCCGGATCGAATTCGCCCTGTACCTGGGAGATGTCGATGGCAAGGATGAATTTGCTTCGCATCAGGTTGACAAGCATTTCTTCTTCGAGTTCACGCAGGTGCTGCATGCGCTCGGCATCGTCTCTTCTCTGGTTTGGTTTGCGGAGCTCCTGCAGGAAATAGACTACAGTGAGCTGTACGCCAGGTTGAGGACTGGAAGATGCTGTTTGTTCATTTTTTCCATGTCCGGTTTCGGGAAGATCTGCTCCAGCTCGATGCGGCGGGTCTGATCGCCTTCGTGGAAGATGACCATGTTGACACCTTCTGCGTAGAGGCCCATATAGAAGTTCGGCATCTGCTTGCGCAGTACTTTTACGGTAAGCAGCGGGGTATTCTTCTCTACATAGGATTTTGCAAATTCTTTAGCTGCTTCTTCTTCGGTAAACATATATACCTGATCGTCAAAGGTTTCCGGATCGCACTCTACGTATGGGAGTTTCGTGATCTGGGAAAATGTGACATAGATGATTTCCATGCTCTGAAATTTCTTCATTGTGAAGCTGTTGTCTACTGTCATTTGTGGTTGAGTCCTTTCTTCGCTCTTAGAGGATATGGTATCCCCAAAATATCTATGTGACATTATATCATACTTTTGGTGGGTTGCCAAAGGTTTTCTTTGGGGGTAACGGACCGCGCAGACCAAAGCTGTCGAAACGGGGCCTGACTTTGCATGACGGAGGGAGAGGGCTTTTCGTAGTCTGTAATTGGGGCGTGCAGACTACGGAATTGTTTTTTAACACATTCTAGTTAATCGCTTTGGCATTGGGGTAGATTTTTTCCATTCGGGCGTCCGGGAAATGGGCATCTATGGTCTGCTCGATGGCATTAGCAGCGGGCTTTTGGTGGGCGCGTTCGTCGTATCGGGCGAGAGCAAGGGTAGATACGAGCATGTTGACCACCATGAACACAATCAGGATCCAAGTGATGATTTTTCCGAATTTCATCGGGATTTTTTCAATCCAGCGCGAAATGACAGGTAGAATTTTTTGAGCCAGACGACGGCGGCTATTCCCCAGAAGAAACAGTACAGGAGGTTGATACGGCTCCGAGGTTGAAGGGAATGTCGCTGTAGTCCCAGAAGACTTTTCCGAATACGATTTCGGTGAACACACTGCAGATGTATTCGTAGGCTCCGCCGAGGAAGGTACCAAAGGCAAACAGGAATCCATCGGAGCGGTCGCGGTAGTTGTAGAGGAACCAGGTAGCGAGGGCGATGGCCAGGCCCCAGACGATGCTGAACGGGCCCCATACAAGGCTGCTGCGGCTCATCCAGACACCGGCGGTGATGCGACAGAATATGGTTTCTGTAATATCGCCCAAAAATGCGCCGATGATGAAGAGAAGAACGATTTTGTAAAAGCTGCATCCTTCGGCAAATACGCCGGTTTCTGTTTTCTCTTTTTTCTCCGAAACTGGCTGTACGGCCGGATAGGCACGTTCCACACGACGCTCCAGATAGCGGTAAACACGGACAGAAAGGCGTCTGGTGAAGGCGTCGATCTGATCGTTCATAGCGCTGATCCGCGGCATTTTTTTCGTGATGTGGTGCAGAACAGCATAGGAACCGACGGCATCTACTACCAATATACCAAAGAGAATCCAGGATGTGATATGCAGGAAACCGGCCGGAATTAAATGAAGAACTGTAAAGCAGAGGCGATTGCCGATTTTCATGGCAAGCAGTCCTAAAATTCCCCATAGTACAGAATACTGAAGGCAGATATAGCCGTCCATGTTCCATTTTTTATTGGAATAGTCCCACCATTTGCCATGGCCAATGCGTTCCAGTGCGTGACCGGCCAGCCACTCGACTGCGGTAGCGATAATCATACAGCCAAGGAACAAAAAGACGGGGCTTGACTGCAGTTCATACAGATAACGTGTCATAAAGACAGCTGTGATTCCATAGATGGCGCAGAGCGGACCATTTAAGAATCCTCTGTTTACCATATGTTTTTTCCGGATCGCGGCCACAGAAGTTTCCAGAAGCCATCCAAGGAAGGCGTAAAAGAAAAACAGGCGAGATAGTCATAAATTGTATAGTTCATGTTCTTCTCTCTATTCTTTCATTATTTTTGCTATTTTAAGGATTTTATTTTCCACTGAATCCCTTGTATACTCTCCAGTATTTTGTTTTTATTTTATCCTGCAAATAAGATGGATTTAATTTTGCTTTTTTATACTGCAAATATGTTCCTTCTGTTTTCTGAATCAGCAATTTTGTAAAATATTGTTCCCAGCTAAAAAACTCTGTGCTGTCGATATAATCTTCTGGATTTTCCAGAATTTTACGAACCTCTTTGTCCTGTAAAAGATCTGAATTTAAAATCAGCCATTCAAAAGACTCCGGTAAATATAAATGTACGTTCTGTTTTTCCTCTATTTTATTGCTGAGAAGATTCATTTCTGCTCCAATTGCAGCACCGTCCGCAATAATACAGGTTTCTTCTGTTCCTGCCTTGCCGATCATTTCCGGTATTTTTGTTTTTCCACCAGCGCTTTCACATGTAATATTCCTTTCTGCACATACATTTTCAAAAAATTGATACCCAGAATTGGAATCTTCCGTAATTATTTTTTTGTACTCTAACAGGAAGCCGTGCTGTTTTGGGATAGATCTGATACATTTTCTGATATATTTTTCTGGTATCTCTGTATTTTCCGGAAACATGCAATCCATAAATCTCTTCTACACTATACGGCAAATTATATAAGTTTTCTCTCGTAATCAATACAAAATAGTTTTCTGAACCCCGTATGGCAGAAGCAAATTCTTCTGTTTTTATAAAATAATTCTCCTCGTCTATGAAAAAAGATGCTTTCCCGGCTGTTTTCCAAAATAATTTTCCAATTAACACCTTCCAGCACTCTGCACGGTACTTCACAGGAAACGTTGATTCCGCTGGACTCCCCTAAATTTTCTGCCTGCCGGATCATATTTACCAGTGTTGTTTTTCCTGATGCACTATCCCCCTGGATGATTGTAATATTACGCTTTATCACAAATTCATAATGAACTCTGTTATTTTGAATAATAACTCTTTTCTTTCCCTTCATACATCCACCTATACATAAGCCTCGGCAACATCTACAAATTCGGACATATTCCGCACAATAGTCCCTGTATTTAAAATCAGGATTTCAAAGGATCTTTGCCAAACCGCATCACATGACGCAGATTAATCGTCAGATCCTTTTGCTCTCCTAATTTTAAAATCCATTTTGCACAATTATCTCCACATACGGAGGCATTAAAGATCTTTCCGTCTGTATCGTATGCCATCAGCAGCAACGTTTTGATTCCTCCGGATAAATCTTTCGGTGGAATCGGACCAAGCACCGGCTGTCAATCAGATGCGCACTGATTACCTCCGAGCGATCCACATCGCGGATCATTTCTTTTGCCAGTGGCGTGGTCAGCCATTCATCTTCATAACAATTATCAAAATAGGTTGGCGGATGATAGATTGCACCTTTCATTTCTCCAAGATATATTTTCAACATAATAAAATTCCTCCCGCTAACGCTCATTATATCGTGATACGCACATTATACCATATCTCAAAGCCTTCTTGCGCAAAAATGTATCGTTTGTCAACATTTTCCGGGATAAAAATGTTGACAAACGATACAAAACTATTGCCAAATGTCGCTAATTCATTTTTTCTCCCAAAAAGAAAGAAGCCATACTCTCTCAAGTATGACTTCTCTCCTTTTTCAAATTCTTTTTAAGGAAAAAGAATTACTCTTCTTCTGCGCCGTACAGTTTTACGAGTTTGTTCAGGTAAGTGTAACGGTCTTTTGCTTCCTGCTCGTTCTTGCCGAACAGTCTTTCTGCTTTCGCCGGGTTTGCACGTTTCAGAGAGTTGTAACGTACCTCGCCGTTCAGGAATTCCTGATAATCTCCTGACGGAGCCTTGGAATCCAGTGTGAATGCGCTCTTGCCTTCTGCAGCGAGTGCCGGGTTGAAGCGGAAGCAATGCCAGTATCCGGTCTGAACAGCGAGCTGCTCCTCGGTCTGTGCTTTGCTCATACCTTTCTTGATACCATGGTTGATACATGGAGCGTAAGCGATAATGAGGGACGGTCCCGGATATGCCTCTGCCTCTGCGATTGCTTTGACTGCCTGATTGTAATCAGCGCCCATAGCGATCTGTGCTACGTATACATAGCCATAGCTCATTGCGATGCTTGCCATATCTTTCTTCTTGGTTTCTTTACCGCCTGCTGCGAACTGTGCAACTGCACCAGTCGGAGTAGCTTTGGAGGACTGTCCGCCTGTGTTGGAGTAAACCTCGGTATCGAATACCATTACGTTGATATCTTTTCCGCTGGCAAGTACGTGGTCTACGCCGCCGAATCCGATATCGTAAGCCCATCCGTCGCCACCGAAGATCCACTGGGATTTCTTAGCGAGGAAGTCTTTGTTCTTAACGATGTCTCTGCAAACGTCGCAGTCAGCGTCTTTGATTGCTTCTACAAGTTTCTCGGTTGCAGTTCCGTTGGTAGCGCCGCAGTCAAAGGTATCCAGATACTCTTTGCATGCTGCTTTTACTTCTTCCGGAGCTTTCTCGGAGTTCATAACATCCTCAACTTTGGCTTTCAGGCCGCCGCGGATTGCTTTCTGAGCAAGAAGCATACCATAACCGAACTCTGCGTTGTCCTCGAACAGGGAGTTGGACCATGCCGGGCCCTGTCCTTTCTCGTTTACAGTGTAAGGAGTGGACGGTGAGGAGTTACCCCAGATAGAGGAGCATCCTGTTGCGTTTGCGATGTACATTCTGTCACCGAACAGCTGGGTGATCAGTTTTGCGTAAGGAGTCTCGCCGCAGCCTGCGCATGCGCCGGAGAACTCAAGCAGCGGTTTCTTGAACTGGCTGCCCTTTACGGTATTTTCTTTGAATTTTGCTACAACGTCGGTCTTCTCCGGGAGAGCTGCTGCATAGTCGAAGTATTTCTGCTCTGCTTCGTGTGCTGCAAGGCTTTCCATAGCCAGCGCTTTCACACCCTTCTTGCCCGGGCATACGTTTGCACAGGAACCACATCCGGTACAGTCAAGCTGGGAAATAGCCATTGTGAAGGTGTAGTCCGGCATACCGGTCATCGGCATGGTCTGGATGCCTTCCGGAGCTGCTGCTGCTTCTTCTGCGGTCATGGCAACCGGACGGATAACAGCGTGCGGGCAGACGAAGGAACATCTGTTACACTGGATACAGTTTTCCGGATTCCATACAGGTACGTTTACGGCGATACCACGTTTCTCGTATGCGGATGTGCCGGACGGAGTTGTTCCGTCTACGTAGTCTGCAAATGCGGATACAGGCAGGTTGTTTCCTTCCTGGGAAGTTACTTTTGCCTGGATGGTATTTACGAATTTAACAGCGTCAGCGCGGCCGCTCTCTGCATGAGTTGTGGTCAGACCTTCATCTTCTGCATTTTTCCAGCTTTCCGGAACTGCAACTTCTTTGATCTGTTTTGCACCCTCATCGATAGCTGCCCAGTTCTTTGCTACGACATCATCACCTTTACGGCCATAGGTAGCTTTTGCTGCTGCTTTCATGAGTTCGATGGCTTTTTCTTCCGGAATGATCTTCGCAAGCTTGAAGAATGCAGACTGAAGAATGGTGTTGATACGGGTCGGTCCCATGCCGGTCTCGATACCGATCTTAACGCCGTTGATCACATAGAATTTAATGTTGTGGTTTGCGATGAATGCTTTTACCTGTCCCGGCAGATGCTCTTCCAGGCCTGCTTCATCCCATGGGCAGTTCAGAAGGAAGGTTCCTCCGTCTACCAGCTCTTCTACCATGTGATATTTGTTCACATAGGAAGGATTATGACATGCAACAAAGTTTGCTTTGTGGATCAGGTAGGTGGATTTGATCGGTTTCTTTCCGAAACGCAGGTGAGACATCGTTACACCGCCGGACTTCTTGGAGTCATAATCGAAGTAAGCCTGAGCGTACATGTCTGTGTTGTCACCGATGATCTTGATGGAGTTCTTGTTTGCACCTACGGTACCGTCTGCGCCAAGTCCCCAGAATTTGCAGTTGATGGTTCCTTCCGGAGTTGTTACCAGAGGAGCGCCAACCGGCAGAGACAGATTGGTAACATCGTCTACGATACCAATGGTAAATCTCTGTTTCTCTGTATTTTCATATACAGCAACGATCTGAGCCGGTGTGGTGTCCTTGGAACCAAGTCCGTAACGACCTGTGAATACCGGTGTGCTCTCGAATTTGCTGCCTTTTAATGCTGCTACTACGTCCAGGTACAGAGGCTCGCCAAGAGATCCCGGCTCTTTTGTTCTGTCCAGAACGGAAATCTGTTTTACAGTCTCCGGAATTGCATTGATGAGTGCTTCTGCGGAGAACGGACGGTACAGACGTACCTTTACAACGCCGACTTTCTTGCCTGCTGCTACGAGGTAATCGATGGTCTCCTCGATGGTATCGCAGACAGAACCCATAGCGATGATTACGTGTTCAGCGTCTGCTGCTCCATAATAGTTGAACAGTTTGTAATCGGTTCCGATTTTCTCGTTTACTTTGTCCATGTACTCCTGTACGATTGCCGGAAGAGCATCATAGTACGGGTTACATGCTTCTCTTGCCTGGAAGAAGATATCCGGGTTCTGTGCGGATCCTCTCTGGCACGGATGGTTCGGGTTCAGGGCATGTTTACGGAATGCATCTACTGCATCCATATCTACCATGTCTTTCAGATCTTCGTAATCCCATGTCTCGATTTTCTGAATCTCGTGGGAGGTACGGAATCCGTCGAAGAAGTTGATAAATGGAACTTTTGCCTTTCAGTGCTGCACAGTGTGCAACCGGTGTCAGGTCCATAACCTCCTGTACGCTGGATTCGCAGAGCATTGCGACTCCGGTCTGACGACAGGCGTAAACGTCTGAATGATCTCCGAAGATGGAAAGTGCGTGGCTTGCAAGGGCACGAGCGGATACGTTGAATACGCCCGGGAGCTGCTCGCCGGCAATTTTATAAAGGTTCGGGATCATCAGAAGAAGTCCCTGGGATGCGGTGTAGGTTGTGGTAAGAGCTCCGGCTGCCAGTGATCCGTGTACTGCACCTGCTGCTCCTGCCTCAGACTGCATCTCAGTTACCTGAACTTCCTGTCCGAAAATGTTCTTTCTTCCCTGGGTTGCCCACTCATCGGTATGCTCCGCCATAACGGATGAAGGGTAATTGGTAAATAGCTGCTACGTCGGTATACGCATAAGACGCATGTGCTGCAGCCTGGTTACCATCCATGGTTTTCATCTTTCTAGCCATTTGATTTTATCCTCCTTAAAAAATGATGACCAAAAATTACTTTGGCTTTTCTCAGGTTGGTGTTCTGCCGGGTTTCGGTTGCCTCCGCGCTTCGAAAAACCCGGATAAGGCATGGCAATGCCACTATGTCCAGTATTTGAATTATAACACCGATTGGGCATTCTGTCCAGATTTTCTGTGGGTGTTCAGGGAAAAATACAAGTTTTTTACAACTTCTGGTAATTCCGCGTCGAATTTCTTGATAAAAAAAGAAGGAACGACCCGCATATTTTTTCTCTTCTGCGGACAGTTCCTTTGCTTCTTTTATTTCTGATTCTGCGCCTCAATCTGTTCTGCGAGGTCGGTTAGATAAACCCATCTCTCGGTTTTTTCTTCCAGAGCAGCTTCGGTCTTCTCTTTTTCCACCATCAGTTCGGCGAGCTTTGCAGAGTTGGTGGCGTTTTTGAGCATCTGATCGTCAAGCGATGCAATCTTTTCCTCGAGTACGGCGATATCGTCATCGATGGTCTCGTACTCGCGCTGTTCTTTGAACGTAAATTTCAGGCGGGTCGGACGGTTCTGCTTCCAGTCATTGTTCTTTGACTTTGCAGGTTCGTCGCGGACGTTTTGGACGGCGCTGCTTTTGCCGTTTCTTCCGCACTTCCGCCGAAACGGCGTTCTTTTGCTTCGAGGTAATCGGTGTAGCCGCCCTCGTACTGCAGAAGATTTCCGTTTCCGTCGAATTCGAAGATGCGGTCCACGACGTTATCCAGGAAATAGCGGTCGTGGGAAACGGTGATGACGATGCCGACGAACGTGTTCAGGAAATCCTCAAGCACGGTCAGGTCGGGATATCAACGTTGTTGGACGGCTCGTCGAGGATCAGAACATTGGCGCCGCTCACTAAGACGGATAAGAGATACAGTCTCCGTTTTTCGCCTCCGGAGAGTTTGGAAATCGGGGTGTACTGCATATCCGGTGTGAACAGGAAGCGTTCGAGCATCTGCGATGCGCTGATGCGGCCGTCACGGGTCTGGACATACTCAGCGATATCTTTCACGTAGTCGATCACGCGCTGATTCGTATCCATGTCCGGCTCTTCCTGTGCCAGATAGCCGATGCGGATCGTGTCGCCGATTTCGATGGTTCCCGCATCCGGCAGGACTTCTCCGGTGATCATCCGCAGCATTGTGGATTTTCCGCAGCCGTTCGGGCCAATGATGCCGACACTCTGGTTCCGCAGGAAGATGTATTCGAAATCTTTCATCAGCGTTTTATCGCCGAAGGCTTTGCTGACGTTATGGAATTCAATCGTTTTCTTTCCCATGCGGGTCTCGACAGCATCCATCTCCACGACAGCGTCTGCGGTCGGTGCCGTGCCATTTTTGAGTACTTCGAGACGTTCGAGTCTTGCGCGCTGTTTTGTGCTTCTTGCGCGGCAGCCGCGTTTCGCCCATTCGAGTTCCATGCGCAGGATGCTCTGGCGTTTCCGTTCAGAGGCGAGTTCCATCTCCTCGCGCTCAGCTTTCAGTTCCAGAAAACGGGAATAGTTGGAATCGTAGCTGTACATTTTTCCGTGGCTGATTTCGAGGATGCGGTTCGACACTTTATCCAGGAAATAACGGTCATGGGTGACCATAAAGACGGTTCCGCGGTAATTTTTCAGGTAATCCTCGAGCCAGGAGAGCATCGCATTGTCGAGATGGTTTGTCGGCTCGTCGAGGATCAGGACGTCAAAATCGGACGCAAGCACTTTTGCCAGGGCAACCTTGCGGCGCTGGCCGCCCGAGAGGGTGTCGATTTTTGCGTCGTATTCGGTGATACCGAGCTGTACAAGGTTGCTCTGCACCTGCCAGTCCTCCTCATCGCCGGAAAGGGCGTAGGACAGCACGGTGGCATCCTTTGGAAATTCCGGTGTCTGCGGAAGATAGGCCATTTTGAGGTTGTTCTGGCGGATAATCTGGCCGGAATCCGGGGTCTCATCTCCTGCTACTATGCGCAGCAGCGTGGATTTTCCGGTTCCGTTGATTCCGACGATGCCGACCTTGTCGCCCTCCTGCAGGCCGAAGGAAGCATCGTCAAAAATCAGTTTATCGCCGAACAGTTTGCTGATGTGTTCGATGTTGATGATATTCATTTGCACAGTTCTGCAACGGTCTGGTTGATGACTTTTCCGTCTGCTTTACCTTTCATATCTGCCATAACGGCCTTCATGATGGCACCTTTGCTCTTGGTTGCCAGAACGTCTGCGAATTTCTCCTTGATGTAGGCTTTGACTTCGTCTGCACTCATCTGTTTCGGTGCATACTCGCTGATGACGTCATAGCGGAACTGATACTCTGCTTTTAAGTCCTCACGGGATGCCGGGCAGGTATCGATCTGCTCTTTACGGTCTTCAGCTCTTTTAAGATGACGCGTCGTACCAGTCCGGTTGACTGTTCATCGCGGCAGCTCGTCGATGGCTACTTTCTTTGCTGCGGAGATCAGGGAAGAGATGGCCTTCTTTTCTCGCTTTGTCTTTGGCTTTCATTGCTGCTATCATATCACTTCTTAAAGTTTCTAATTCCATGGTGTTGTTCCTCCTGTACTAAATTTTGTCCGGTTTCAAGTATAACACTTCTCTTTTTGCTTTTCCAGTCACTTTGTTAGGATAGCTCCCTTATTTTTCCCACGGCAGACGGTGTTTCTTTACCTGGATTGCCTGATGCGGGCACATTTCCTGACAGCAGAAACAGCGGATGCACTTTTTATAATCGTAGACCGGCGGATTTCTGCGGCCGTTATCAAGCGGACGGCTTTCCCTTCCACCGGGCAGCTCTCGACGCAGACGCCGCATTTTTTACATTTTTCTTCTATGATATAGGGGCGGCTCTGGAAGACCCCGAGGATCTCGAGCAGGTCGAGGGCTCCTTTTTGCGGGCTTTGCGGCGGTCGACGTTGAAGTTTGGATTTCCGTACTTTCTTTTCAGTTCTTTCTCGGATATGGTGCCATCCGCTGTCACGATTTCGATGCGGTCGTCGTGCCACGTTCCAAGGCCGAGCGTTTCCCCGTAGAGATTTGTCGGCACATACGACGGATCGAGGTTCACCAGATGGCAGAACACGGTATCCAGTGCAATCGGATCGGTGGACATAAGAAGAACTCCCATCGAAACCGGGTCGCCGGAAGTCGGACCATTGCCTTCCATTGCTACGATGCCGTCGCAGATATAGAGGCGCGGGGCGACTTTCTGGTTCAGCTCGATCAGCATGTGCGCGAAGCTCTCAGCGTTCGGATACTGCGTGTGGCCGAGTTTTTTGTAGACGCCGCTGATGCAGCCGTACTGGTTCTTGACAGCTCCGGTGATGCGTTCCAGCGCGTGGGTTTTCATTTTGCTGACGCTGATGAGGGCGTCGCAGTCGAGTGCATCTTTCGCAATCATCAGAAATTTACCATCGGCGGTTTCTACGCGCTCGCTCGTAAGGAAATCTTTCAGCGGAACGTTGTGTTTTTCCAGCACCTCTTTCAGCCGGCTTCCTTTGCAATGCCTCCGGGGTGCCAAGCCGCAGGAATCGCCGCAGGAAATATTCTCATAGCCATTTTCCTGCAAAATCGTGATCAGGCATCCATAACTTCCGGGTCGGTCACGACGGCGCGTTCTCGTTTTGCGGAGCGGACGAGGTTTGGTTTTAATAAGATATTCTCTTCTTTTCCGATCAGAGATTCCAGGCCGCCAATTGCTTCCAATCCCTTTTGCAGGCTTTCCTTTACGTGCGCCGGCTCATAGTCGGGACAGGCAACCACTGCCACTTTGCTTTTTTTCATATTCACCTCATGTTTTTCTATATTTCAAAAGAAGCTGCGATCCCCTTACCGGTTCTCACAGCTTCTTCGTATATTCACACAGAATATGTTTTTACTTATGCTACTTTGCTTTTTGCAAGCTCAGCCAGTGTTGCAAATCCTTCTGCATCGTTAACTGCCATGTCAGCCAGAACTTACGGTTCAGCTCAACGCCTGCCAGTTTCAGACCATACATAAATTTGCTGTAGGACAGACCGTTCATTCTTGCTGCTGCGTTGATACGAGCGATCCACAGCTGACGGAACTGACGTTTTTTCTGTTTTCTTCCTGCGTAGGAGCTGGTCAGTGCGCGCATTACGGACTGTTTTGCTACTCTATACTGTTTGCTTCTGGCTCCTCTGTAACCTTTAGCCAGTTTTAATACTCTGTTATGTTTTTTCTTAGCGTTCATGCCGCCTTTAATTCTTGCCATTTCTTATTTTCCTCCTTGATCTGTTGGGCGTAACTCTACCTTGCAAAAATTACATGTAAGGTAAGATTTTCTTCATGTTCTTTACGTTTGTTGCATCAACAGTAGTCTGTTTTCTCAGGTTTCTTTTTCTCTTCTGAGATTTCTTGGTTAAGATATGGCTCTTGTAAGCTTTATTTCTTACTAATTTTCCTGTTCCTGTTGTTTTAAAACGCTTTGCAGCTGCTCTGCTTGTTTTTACCTTTGGCATTTTAATTTCCTCCTTGATATTGATTCAAATGTATTTTAACGTTTAGCCGTCAAAAACATGGTCATGCTTCTGCCTTCCACCTTCGGCGCTTTGTCAACCGTTGCAATATCGGACAGACTCTCTGCAAATTCATCGAGGATGTATTTGCTACTGTTCATATGTGCCATCTCACGGCCGCGGAAACGAAGTGTTACTTTTACTTTGTCTCCCTTTGTAATGAACTTGCGGGCTGCACCTACTTTGGTATTAAGATCATTGGTGTCAATGTTTGGAGAAAGGCGAACTTCCTTGATTTCAATTGTTTTCTGTTTTTTCTTTGCTTCTTTTTCCTTGCGGGCCAGTTCATATCTGTACTTTCCGTAGTCGATAATTTTGCAAACCGGCGGTTTCGCTGTCGGAGCAATTTTCACAAGATCCAGACCTGCTTCCTGTGCTTTCAGGTACGCATCTCTGGCAGACATAATTCCAAGCTGTTCTCCGTTCTGACCGATCAGACGAATTTCTCTGTCTCTGATCTGCTCATTAATCATTAATTCGCTAATTGTAGTGCACCTCCATCATTATAAAAGACTGTGTTCCCGCTTTTGCGGTGTAACGAAATCAAACTCGGCTCACCGGACCGGATTTGACTGATAACGCAAGAAAGTGGATAGACAGACTATCCACTTAACATTGTACATAAATCTCTACACAAAGAGAACTTAAGATCAATATTGGACCGTAGTCGCGTGTTTGCGCTAGGGTGAGAGTGGATACTCTACTTTCTTTTTCTCAGACTATTGCAGTATAGCACTCTCCCATCCTGTTGTCAATACTGATTTTCGCATTTTTTCGTATTTATCTCCCGCAGCCACAGCGGAAGGAGCTGCACTCGGTTTCCTGGCAGCTGCATGCGCTGTCTCCGGCGATATGGATGTCTCCGGCTTCGCATTTACAGTTGTCGTTAAAGGTACAGTTCTGCGCCTTGCAGTCGACACCGATTTTCGTACAGCCGCAGCCGGTGGAGTTGGACATCGTGCCCTCACCGCGCTCCTTGAAGCTCTCGCAGCACGTTTCCATGGAGCTTTTGGCTCCGCTTCCGCCTACGCGGATATCTCCTTTGGAACAGAGCTCGTTCTGGTTGTAAACACAGGTCATAGCGGAACAACTTAATGCTGGCATAATAAATTACCTCCTGAAATTTAGTTTTCTGCGGTTTCGCCCGCATAGAAACCATTATTTCCAAGAGGTAATTTTTTATGCCTTATTTATTTGATAATACCAGTGTCCAAAGTTTGGAAATCCTCGTGCAAGCAAAGCTTGCACGAGGATTTTTAAATTTTGGACACGCCAAAACATGAGTAAGTAGCCATTTTTCGAAGAAAAATGAGCGGAGTACGAATGTTTTGAAGATTGCGGGAGTACGAAGTACGGAGCAATCTGGTATCATAGGTGTCAATTTTTTTGACACCTACCTTATTTATTTTCTTTTGTTCCAACAGTAACCGGGCGGTTAACGCGGCCTGCGATTTCTTCTTTGATATCTGCGATAAACTGCTCCAGGCTTCTCTGGCCTTCATCACCTGCAAAACGGCTTCTGACAGATACAAGACCTGCCTCTTCCTCTTTTGCTCCGGCGATCAGCATGTATGGAATCTTCTGTCCCTGTGCCTCACGGATCTTATATCCAATCTTCTCGGAACGGGTATCCATCTCTGCGCGGATGCCTGCCTCGTGAAGGGCGTCCAGAACCTTCTTACCGTAATCTGCGTATTTGTCGGAGATTGGCAGAACCTTTACCTGTACCGGTGCAAGCCAGGTTGGGAATGCACCTGCAAAATGCTCGATCAGGATACCGATGAAACGCTCAACAGAACCGTAAACAACACGGTGGATCATAATCGGACGATGCTTCTCGCCGTCTGCTCCTGTGTATTCCAGCTCGAATCTCTGCGGCAGCTGGAAGTCAAGCTGGATGGTACCGCACTGCCACGTTCTTCCGATGGAGTCTTCCAGATGGAAGTCGATCTTCGGGCCATAGAATGCCGCCGTCGCTTCGTGACTACATAGTCAAGGCCAAGATCATCGAGTGCGCCGCGGAGACCTTCGGTTGCTACCTCCCAGTCCTCATCGCTTCCCATGCTGTCTTCCGGACGGGTGGACAGCTCTACGTGATATTTGAATCCGAACAGTTTGTAAACCTGGTCAATCAGGTTTGCAACGCCTTTGATTTCGTCTTTGATCTGCTCCGGTGTCATGAAGATATGGGCATCGTCCTGGTTGAAGCAGCGTACACGCATCAGGCCGTGCAGCTGGCCGGATTTCTCATGACGATGTACCAGACCAACCTCTGCCAGACGCAGCGGCAGATCACGGTAGGAACGAGGCTCGGATTTGTAAACGAGAACGCCGCCCGGGCAGTTCATCGGTTTGATTGCATAATCTTCATCGTCGATGACGGTGGTATACATGTTTTCTTTGTAGTGTTCCCAATGACCGGAGGTCTCCCACAGGCGACGGTTCAGGATGATCGGTGTGGAGATTTCTACGTATCCTGCTTTTCTGTGGATTTCACGCCAGTATCCATCAGTGCATTTTTCAGATCCATTCCTTTTGGAAGGAAGAACGGGAATCCCGGGCCGTCCTCACTCATCATAAACAGGCCGAGCTCTTTTCCGAGTTTTCTGTGGTCACGCTTCTTTGCTTCCTCGATCATGTGGAGGTACTCTTCAAGCTCTGCTTTCTTTGTGAATGCAGTTCCGTAGATTCTCTGCAGCATCTTTGTTTTTCTCGCTGCCTCTCCAGTATGCGCCTGCAAGGCTGGTCAGTTTGAAGGCTTTGACCGGCTTTGTGCTCATCAGATGAGGGCCTGCGCACAGGTCCGTGAATTCACCCTGGCGATAGAAGCTGATGACTGCGTCTTCCGGCAGATCTTCGATCAGTTCTACTTTATATGGCTCTTCTTTTTCTTTCATGAAAGCGATGGCTTCTGCTCTCGGCAGCTCAAAACGCTCCAGTTTCAGATCCTCTTTTACAATTTTCTTCATTTCTGCTTCGATTTTTTCAAGGTCTTCGCTGGTGAGTGGAGTTTCTCTGTCTATATCGTAGTAGAATCCGTCTGCGATGGACGGTCCGATTGCAAGCTTGGTCTCCGGGTACAGTCTCTTGATTGCCTGTGCCATGATATGGGATGTGGTGTGACGGAATGCTGCTTTTCCGCCTTCATCGTTGAAGTCAGAATGGAAAGATTGCAGTCCTTGTCGATGACGGTACGAAGATCTTCTACTTCACCGTTTACTTCACCTGCACAGGCCATTCTTGCAAGGCCTTCGCTGATGTCTGCTGCGATCTCAATGATGGATTTCGGTTCGGAGTACTCTTTGGTACTTCCATCTTTCAGTGTGATGATCATTTGCTTTACCTCTTTCTTTGTATATTTTTCGCAAGCGTGTTTCAGAATTTTTATACTTTTTACAACAACAAAAAAGTCCCTTCTGACACGCTTATGCTGTCAAAAGGGACGATGTATTTTCATTCACCGCGGTTCCACCCATTTTGTTTTTTCAAACCACTTCATTTGACGATAACGGAATCACCGGGCCGGATTGGGCCGCTCAGAGCTGGTCTTCGATCACGTTCCTGTTAAAACCCTTGCACCACAAAACGGGGTTTCTCTCTGTCACATTCGCTGTGATTTACTCGTCTCTTCTACGCTTTTTTTTTGTGTTCGGTGCTTTTTGGCTCCCGATAGTTTTAGATTATATCACCCAATGCGTGGTTGTCAAGACCTGCATGGGCGAAAAATTTATTTTTCCGGCGATTTTTGTCCTGCTGTCTGCAGAGCAATTTTTTCTTTTGCTTTTTCCGGCATTTCCAGCAGGCAAACTCGTAAAAGATGCCGTAAATATACGTGATTCCACGGATATCGCCCAG
>ENA-OQIG01000425-OQIG01000425.1-human-gut-metagenome-genome-assembly--contig:-NODE-425-length-24678-cov-3.091239_pt1 | contig 24678 bp, 22 predicted proteins | sample MGYA00242576_ERZ504741 | MGnify/ENA primary metagenome ERZ504741 (study PRJEB26092, sample SAMD00036436) | human gut metagenome | host: Homo sapiens | study: EMG produced TPA metagenomics assembly of... | reverse complement strand
CATGGATATTTGCCTTATGAACGCAGGTCACTTTACTTACGGTTATTGGCTTACTGCATAGTCGAAAGCAGCGCGGATGATACGCTCACAGCATCTTCTGGTAATGATCTTAATGGAGTGAACCGTATCCTTATCAATCATCTCTTCCACACCTGCATACAGATCCTCTGTATTTTCACGGAAGATTACGATATCTACATTTTCAAATGCAGTCTTTACAGCAGAGTTTGTCTTTGCAGGACGGATATTTGCGTAAAGATCATATTTCTTTCTTAAAGTAACATTTAAAGAACGGAAGCCCTTTCCTAAAGGAGTTGTAATAGGGGACTTTAATAAAATGTGGGTCTTTTCCATAGAAGCATAGCCCTCTTTTGGGATCAGCTCGCCATGTGCTTCATATTCTGCAGCGCCTACGTTAAATACTTCGTAGTTTAAATCTGCTCCTGCAGCGTCTAAAATTCTTAAAACGCTGTCTGTGATCTCTGGTCCGATTCCATCGCCTTTAAATACTGTAATTGTGTCTGCCATCTCTATCTCTCCTCCATTGCTGTGTATTCTTTATTATCACCTACATACTTGGTTGCAGGACGCATGATCCTTCCATCATAAAGCTTATTTTCAATGTTATGAGCAACCCAGCCGACCATACGGCTGCACACAAATAATGGTGTGTAAAGATCTCTCGGGATACCTAACATTTCATAAGCAAAACCGCTGTAATAATCTACATTAGTAGGAAGTGCAACTCCCTTGCGCTCTTTCATAGTCTCTAAGGCAATACGTTCAAACCTCTGACGGAAATCAAATTCCGTCATCATCTTCTTTTCCTTTGCTACTTCCAAGCAGCGTGCCCTTAACATTTCTGCACGAGGATCGGAAATGGTATAAACTGCATGGCCAAATCCATATACAAGACCGGTACGGTCATATAACTCACCATCCATCAGCTTATTAACGGCTGTTTTGATCTTCTTATCATCTGCGGTATATCCGCCGGTTTCTTCCAGAACCGCATCCATCATTTCCGCAACCTTGATATTTGCACCGCCGTGTCTCGGTCCCTTCATGGAACCAATACTTCCGCAGACAGTGGAATAGATATCGGTGCCTGTAGAAGAGATCACTACATTGGTAAATGTGGAGTTGTTACCACCGCCGTGATCTGCATGAAGCATGAGAATGGTATCTAACAGTCTTGCCTCTTTATCAGAAAACTTCTGGTCTTTTCTCAATAAACTTAAGAAGTTTTCAGCAATGGAGTATTTCGGGTTTGCATAGTGGATAAATAAGCTGTCTCTGTTGTAATAATGAACTTTGCTCTGATATGCATAGCAGGCGATCGACGGAAGCTTTGCCATCAGGTTAATACCTTTTACCAGGGTTTCATATACATCCGTGTTATCCGGGTCATCATCGTAATTGTATAAAGTAAGAACTGCATCCTGAAGCTTGTTCATCAGGTTTCTGCCAGGCATACGCAACAGGTTCATTTCCACAAATTCATCCGGGATCTCATAGCAGTCAGTTAAGATATTTCGGAAATGCTCCAGTTCCGCTTTCTTTGGCAGATATCCAAAGAGAAGAAGGAAGCAGACTTCCTCATAACCAAAATGACTGTCCCCTTTACCTTTTACCAGGTCTTCTACATCATAGCCTCTGTAGTAAAGCTTTCCTGGAATAGCCTGGATGCCTCCCTCTGGAGTTTCGTCATAGCCCACAACATCTGCCACACGGGTAAGTCCTACTCTTACACCGGTGCCGTCTTCATTTCGAAGACCTTTCTTTACATTGTATTCTTTATACCATTTATTTGGAATATCCGTATAATTCTGGGATTTTCCATAAAACTGTGCAAGATAACTATCTTTCATAACCTGTTCTCCTCTCCCGGCATGTTCTCCTACTGCTGTCGCTTTTGCGTATGATCAATGTCTGTTCCGGTTATAATTAATAAGGCATCCGCCTTAACAATGGCTCTTTCTTCCGGTGTCATATCTGCAATATAAAGATTTAACTCTTTGATTTCTGCCTTTGCATCTTTTCCGTTTCCAAGGACATATGCCTTAATGGAACTTAAATCCCCATCCAACGCTTTTCTCACTCCCGGAACGTAGATATAATCACCTACTTCAAAGTCAGGATCTGCTTCCATCTGGAATGGCAGCATGCCCCAGTTCATAACATTGGAGCGGTATCTCTTGGTTGCATATTCCTTACAGATATTTGCAAGTCCGCCGATGACTCTCTGGCAGCTGGCTGCCTGCTCTCTTGCAGAGCCGTCACCAGGCTTTACTGCATATACCATACTTCCTACTTCTGTATCTTTTACGGAAACATTTTCATTTCCAGAAATAGTCCTGATGGCTGCAAATACATTTGCAAGATCTGGTTCTAATGCCAGTTCTTTTTCTTCGCCCTCAGCTACTCTTGCTTTTTCTAATTTATCTACTTCTTTGGTCCGTCCTACATACTCCGGATCTCTTCTGGATAAGGTGAACTCTGCCAGTCCCAGTGGATTGGAACGATAGGAAGAAGTTTCACCAGATGGGATCAGTTCATCGGTAGTTGTTACCGGGTCCATGATCTTGGAGCAAACCTTTAAGAGGATATTATCTGTTAATGGGCTCATCTCCGGCCAGTCTTTGATATTTGGACCATATACAAGGGATTTCTCCTCTTCTGCCTTACCAAAGCCCTGATATACACGGTTCTTGTAAGACTTATCATCAAAGTCATATTCCGGAATATCATTCCAGCAGTCTAACTCCCATGCAGAGGTAAGTTTTCCTCCGTTTGCTGCTGTTGCTGCAATAGAACGGGCATCCATCAGTGCTACCGCTGCCATCTGTCCGTTTCCTGGCTTGCTTCCTTCACGGTTCGGGAAGTTTCTGGTGGTGTGGCGGATACTTAAACCATTGTTGCAAGGTGTATCGCCTGCGCCAAAGCAAGGTCCGCAGAAAGCGGTACGGATGATAGCGCCTGCATCCATCAGGTCTGAAATAGCGCCTTTCTTTACCAGGTCTGAGAATACCGGCTGGGAAGAAGGATAAACAGCCAGTGAAAATTCATCACAGCCACAGTTCTTTCCACGAAGGGCATGTGCTGCTTCGATCACATTGGAATAGTTTCCGCCTGCACAGCCTGCGATAATTCCCTGCTGTACCATCAGGTCATTTCCAACTACTTTATCAAGAAGTGTGAAATGCGCTTTTCCTCCGGATACCTTTTCAGCATCCATTTCTACCATATGAAGGATATCCTTCATATTTGCCTTTAATTCGTCGATCTCAAATGCATTGCTTGGATGGAAGGGAAGGGCGATCATTGGCTTTACGGTACTTAAGTCTACATAAACACAGCCATCGTAGTAAGCCACATCTGCAGGATCCAGTTTCTTGTAATCTGCCTCTCTGTGATGCTTTGCCAGGTAATTTCTGGTATCTTCATCCGTTCTCCAGATGGAGGTTAAGCAGGTGGTCTCTGTAGTCATTACGTCTACGCCATTTCTGTAATCGGTAGTCATAGAAGCAACACCAGGTCCAACAAATTCCATTACTTTATTCTTTACATATCCATTTTTAAATACCGCACGGATGATGGCCAGCGCAATATCCTGTGGGCCGGTACCAGGTTTTGGACATCCGTCTAAGTAAACTGCGATGACTCCCGGATAAGCTACATCATATGTATCGCGAAGCAGCTGTTTTACCAGTTCGCCGCCGCCTTCGCCGATTGCATGGTTCCTAAAGCGCCGTAACGGGTATGGCTGTCAGATCCTAAGATCATCTTTCCGCAGCCTGCCATCATTTCTCTCATGTACTGATGAATGACTGCGATATGAGGTGGAACGTAGATGCCGCCGTATTTCTTTGCAGCGGAAAGACCAAACATGTGGTCATCTTCGTTGATGGTTCCGCCTACTGCACAAAGTGTATTATGGCAATTAGTCAGGACGTAGGGGATCGGGAACTTTTCCATACCGGACGCTTTGGCTGTCTGGACAATTCCTACGAATGTAATATCATGGGATGCCATGCTGTCAAAACGGATCTTTAAATGTTCCATGTTATCAGCTGTATTGTGGGCGCTTAAAATAGAATAAGCAATGGTTCCCTTTTTTGCAGCTTCTTTATCTGCTTTCTTTCCTGTAAGGACTTCTACTTTAACGCTTTCCTGTTCCGGTACGATTTCTTTTCCATTTACAAGATAAATACCACCATCATATAATGATACCATTTTTCTACCTCCTGATTTCCGCTCACAAAGGGGTTTTGTCGTTCATGTTAAAATGTACTTACCTTACTTCGCGGCTTTGTTCGTCGTTGCTTCATACTATAAACCAATTATTTTCATTTGTCCAGTCTATATATTGTAATTGCTACAGCTTTTTAGTTGTGGTTCAGAATGTAAGAAGGGGATTTTTGCTGTTAGATGGTATCGCTTTAACGTGTGATGAATTAGTCTCGGCTAATATACGGGTCGTATATTGACAGCAAAAACCTGCTGCAACCATCTTAAGAAGGTTATGCAGCAGGCCTATTTTCTGCCTGAAACAGGAGTGTCTGTCTTTTATTTTTTAAAGAAGAAGGTAGTACGGTCACCACTGTCCTCTGTTACACTGGTCTGCTTGTCTGTACGCATCTTTCCGTCAGACTCACTGTTTCCAAAGTAAGCGCTGTGCTCTGTTCCATCGCCAAAGTCAATACCGATCAGACCATACTGCATTTTTCCATATTCATCAAAGAAATAACTCTGTCCGTTGATCCTTACCGTAGCCTTTGACATGGACGTTGCATCTGCCTTTAAGTATTTTGGCTTTCCGTTGGAGTCAAAGTAATACCAGCTGCCGTTTCCGTCACTGCTGCCATAACGCTGGGCATTGCTTGCAGTCGCTTCTACAATATTAGAAGAATCATCGGAGTCTTCCGGATAATCGGAAAGGTACTTCCAGCCCTTGCTCATCTGACCGTCATTATCATCACCAAAATATTTAAAAGAAGAAATACCGGTCGGATCCACATCGGAACTGTCACCTTCATTTGCCATAGATACCCATCCTGTAAGCATCACGCCGTTGGAGTCAAAATAATATTTCTTTCCGCCGATGGTCTTACTGGTGTAAGTATCATTATCCGCCTTTACTGCCTTGCCATTTGACAGGAAGTAAAACCATTTCGCTGTATCGCTGCCTATGGTCTCCTGCTCCGATACATCTCCGTCACTTGGCACATTGTCCTTGTCAAAATCAAGGCAGAGCCAGCCGGTAGCTGCCGCACCATTATTTTCATCTCCCAGATAATAAGTATCGCTTCCGTCTGTGTACCAGCCATATTGTATGGTGCCATCAGAGTCGAAATAATATTTTTTATTGTTAATGGTCTTCCAGCCATCGCTTACTGCCTTACCGGCTGCATCCAGGTAATACCAGCCTCCTTCAGAATTTGGGGCGTTATCGGTTCCTGCTTCTGTGTAGATCCAGCGGTTTGTGACTCTCACACCGTAAATATCTACATAGGAAGTATCATCTACCCAGGTGTCCGTTGCCATCAGACCATCTGAGTCCAGATAATACCAGTCATTTCCTGATTTTTTCCACACATTGGTCACCTTGTTTCCCTGAGCATCCAAGTAACACCAGCTGTCCCCTTCCGTTGCCCAGCCGCTGGTTGCTGCAAAAGAAGGAATGGCTGCTCCTATGGTAAGCATGGCTGCTGCTCCTGCGATCATAAATGTTTTTTTATTCAGTTTCATATTGAAAGCTCCTTTCTTTCCCTTTCTTAGAGGCTATCCTTAAGACACCCTAATAATAAAAAAAGAATAAAAGATTTTTATGAAAAGAAATAAACAAATCTTAAACTCTGATCATCCGGAGTTTTCAACGCTTCCTTCGTATTTTTTCATACAACACAAAAAGACTGCTGCCAGACAGATCCAAAGATGGGCTTCTTTGTATCTGTTTCGCAACAGTCTTTTTATTGAAGGTGAGAGTACATTTCATTTTGTTCCATGCAATAAGGATTTCTTTCGGAACACTTTGTATACTACTCTCTGGTTTTAACGTTTTTAGGGGGATAATATAAACAAAGTTTAAATTAATCCCGCAGTCTTCATTTCTTTCCTGATCTTATCCAGGACCGGACCTTCAGGCGTTGGAAGGTTTGGTTTATACGGATCACCGATCTCTCTTCCCCGTAAATTTGCCATATCTTTTGCAGCAACTGGGAAACTTGCGCCATCCATTGACAGACGTACTGGATTCAGCTTAAACTGTGCCTCTAAAGATCCTTTCAGGTCCCCGGCAATATATTTATTGTATACATCTGTGATCAACTCCGGCATAAAATTAGCTGCTGTACATACGCCACCTACTGCTCCATGACATAAAGACGCATACAATAATGTATCTTTACCACCGAATACCTTAAAATCCACATCTCTTGTACGGCGGATAAACTCAGAAGTCTGGGTAATATCACCACTTGTATCTTTCATTCCCACAATATTTTTAACTTCATGAGCCAGACGTTCTACCAGATTACCAGACATGGTATATCCCACACGTCCCGGATTATTGTATAAAAGCATTGGCGTATCAGGGATTGCCTCTGCAATTGTTTTAAAGTGGCAGAACAATTCTGTTTCTGTCGGTTTTAAGAACATTGGCTGTAGAACAGAAACACCTGCTGCCCCGCATGCAACTGCCATTTTAGCCAGTCGCACACATTTTTTTGTACTGATGGCTCCGATTCCGAAATATACAGGAACACGGCCAGCTGCCTGATCTACAATAATCTTCAGTCCACGTTCCATTTCATCCTCTTCGATCACATAAAATTCGCCGTTGCTTCCAAAGGCCAGTATTCCACTGACACCGCCATTGATGACAAAATCCACCTGCTCACGCATTTGATTTCATCAATCCATTCATTTTCATCAATAGGTGTTAAAATAGGGACGATTACACCTTTCATAAAATCTGTATTCATCATCATTCTCCCAGATTATTCTTTGTCTTTTACAACACTTGCACCAGCAATCTTTTCATAATATTTGATAATGCTGGAATGATCTTCCTTGTCACAGCCCTCTGATCTTAAGAACTGCATTACTTCCATCAGCTGGGCTGTTAAAGGAGCCGGTGAACTGATAGCATGAGCTGCATTTAATGCATTATTTAAGTCCTTTATATGCAGTTCGATACGAAATCCTGGTTTATAGTTTCCTGCTAACATCATAGGAGCCTTTGCATCCATAACTGTAGAACCGGCTAATCCACCGCGGATCGCCTGATATACCAGCTCTGGATCTGTACCTGCCTTCTTTGCAAAGATCAGTGCCTCTGATACTGCTGCAATATTAATAGCAACGATCATCTGATTTGCCAGTTTAGCCACATTTCCTGAACCCAGATCTCCCACATATACAACAGAGCCTGCCATAACCATTAACATATCATAGTATTTGTCAAAAAGATCTTTTTGCCGCCCACCATAACAGATAATGTGCCGTCAATGGCTTTTGGTTCGCCGCCTGATACAGGTGCATCTAACATCTCGATTCCATATTTCATGCACTCTTCACCGATCTTTTTGCTTTCAGTCGGATCAATAGAACTCATATCAATCAGAACCAGACCTGGTTTCGCACCTTCCGCAACACCATCTTTTCCTAAAACGGCAGCTCTTACATGAGGAGAATTAGGAACCATAGTAATGACTACTTCAACCTGTGCTGCTACTTCCTTACTGCTCTTAGCTGAAGTTGCCCCACATGCTACCAGTTCTGCCACAGCTTCTTTATTTAAATCAAAAACCACTAACTCATGTCCGGCTTTCACTAAGTTTTTAGCCATAGGTTTTCCCATGATACCAAGTCCGATAAATCCAATTTTCATTGTATTTTCCTCTCTTTCATTCTCGTTTATGAATATCCCTTTTCCTGCCTCATCCTGCTTATTATTTCTCTGCGATTTCACCACCATAAGGAAAACCTTCCTGGGCTTTGCTGTGAACATTCTCCATTGTTACATTATTTACATTTCTCATGTAAACACCGTAAATAGGGCTTTTTAGCAGACCGTCTCCATCACAGGGGCGGATATCATAACCATCACAAGGCCATTTACTGTTTTTAACCAGGTCAACAGAAACATCTTTTAATGTAATTCCGTCTATATGTCCATCCTGTGAACCATAAATCAATACACCGCTTTCTCCTGTAATCTGGATATTTTCCAGTCTTACATTATGGATCTTACCAAACGCTCTCCCCTTATGACGTTCAATAGCGGTAATATAGATTCCTTCAGCATTTCCCCAATACTGGTCGATAAAATTTCTTGTATAGATCATCAGGTTTCGGATCCACACATTTTCAATATTTCCCTTATCACGAAGCTGAAGTGCTACTCCACGGTTTGAATTTCGGATCATACAATCTTCAATTATGATATTTTTAAAATCACCTTCGCTCTCAGTTCCGAATTTTATAGCTGCACTGGTAGATTCCAGGATACAACCACTGATGATCACATTTTCTGTGGGGCCATATTTCTGTTCTGCTTCTGTTGTTTTCAGTACAATACAGTCATCTGCAGCCTCAATATAACAATTCTGGATTCTTACATTCTGACAGTGATCCGGATCAATGCCATCACAGTTTGCAAGCTTTAAATTATTCAGGATCCGGATACCGTCAACCAATACATCCCGACAGCCTACCATATGAAGAGTCCAGAATGCAGAATTTTGCAATGTCACTCCCGTGATCGTAAAATGATCTACATTTTCTATATAAAGAAGCGGCGTTCTGGGATACCATGCACCCTCAATGTGATATCTGGTTTCAGTGCCGTAATAAATGGATTCATTTCCATCAATGGCGCCGTATCCTGTAATACGTATATTTTCTCCTGTTGCATAAATAAAATAATGTGCTGGTTTCCCATTATATTCACAGTTGATATAGGAGGGAATATCTGTTTCATTATTTGACTTATCCACTATAGAAATACTTCTTAGATCCTCAATCCGGTCACTTTGTTTCAGCACCGCACCACTTTCAAGATACAATTCTGTATTGGAGTAAATCTGGATCGTACCTATTTTATAGGTTTTTCCACCTGGTACAACAACGGTCCCGCCATTTTTTTTGCAGCAGTCCAGAGCTTTCTGAACTGCTGCCGTATCCAGCGTGATCCCGTCGCCTACTGCTCCGAAATCCCGTATATTTATCATATTATCTGTTTACCTCTTCCATTGCACATTTCCACAGCGCCTTGATGTATCCCATACTGTAGGTCCATGCTGTTGTAGAACCACCAGTTCCAACACCAGTTCCCCATAGCGGAACATGGTCTGCATGTAATACGCCATCATAATCTGCTTTTACAAAAGCTTTCATAATTTCATACATATTCATATAGCCATCTTCCAGAAGAGTTTCCTCAAACTGAGGCATTGGACTGCTTACATTGCGGAAATGAACACATAAAACCTTTTTATTTTCTACAAAATATTTAATGTCTTCCAGTACATTTCCGAAATTTTCTCCACCTTCCAGCCAGCATCCAATACACATTTTCATTCCAAGATAAGGACTGTTTCCAGCCAGTTCAAACGCATGTTTATAGTCTGCCGAAGAAGTGATCAGATTTGAAATACCACACAGACAGTCAACCGGCGGATCATTTGGATGTAGAGCCAGTTTCATATCAATATCTTCACATACCGGAAGTACACGATCCAGGAAATATTTGAAATTATCCCACATTTCTTCTTTGGTATATAATCTTCCATGTGTGTACGGGCGCTTTGCAAGATCATCAATATCTACGATCCTTGCAACTGCCCCTCTTGTGTACTCGCCTACTGCCCATTTGGAAGTCAGTACCTTATTCGGCTCCCAGGTCATATAACCAATGTGGATCCCAGCCTTAGCCAGTACTCTGTTAAAATCGTTAAAACGTTCGATTGCTTCATCTCTTCCCGGAAGTCCCAGATGGATCGCCGGACTTTTATAAATTCCAACATTTCCTGCATCTGTACAGGTCAAACCAAATTTGTCCAGTCTGTCCATAAAGCGCATTACGCTTTCATAATTACTATCTTCGTCAGAAAGATCACATATACATATTTGATCCCCATTTCCTTGATCAAAAGTAATTGTTCATCTGTATAATCCGAATTAACTCTGGACTGGATCTTAAGATGTTCTCCTAACATAATCTTACCTGCCTTTTTCTCATTCTGTCCAATGGGTAGCTTCTGGAGTCCACTGTTCCAGACTTACATCATAGATTCCTGTATCAGCAAGAGCCGGATCAGCAAATGACTGGTAATAGATAACTGCAAGCGGAGTGATCATTACATAATCATGTGCCAGTGCAACTGCTGCTTCCTGTAATTTTTCTTTCTTTTCATCCAAAGTCTTAGCAGCTCTTGCAGCAAATAATGGTTCTTCAAATTCAGGAGGATCTAACATGATACCATGGTTTTTAATACCTTCTGTGGAATACAGACGAATGTAGTTCGCAGTAAAGTCCATTTTGCTTGCACCACGATTTGCGATAAATCCATCAATGTCATCCTCTTTCTGCATTTCTGCCAATGCAGATGCATCCATAGTTACTACTTCTGCCTTAATATTGATCTGTGACAGGATTGCCTGAAATGCAGTTGCAGTATCATTATCCTGTGCCTTGCAGTAAATCTTGGTTTCAAATCCATCAGGATATCCAGCTTCTGCCAGTGCAGATTTTGCCAGCTCTACATCATAATCATAAAATTCTGTTCCCTCTTTGTAAGCCCATGAATCCGGTGTTGCAAATAAAGGAGTTGCTTCGCCAATACCACCGGAAAGAGCACCTGCTACATCATCCCATGGAATTGCATGCATAATAGCCTGACGTACCTTTAAATCTCCCATTGGATGCTTATCAGATTTACTGTTCCAGATAATATGCTTAATATCTGCTACGTTAGCTGTTTTACGTCCAATTGCTGTAAATCCTGCATCCTGCAGCTGTTTGATAATAGAATCGCTTTCAAATTTCATTGCAACACCTACTTCTTTATTCAGCATTGCAGACATCATGGTATTAACATCAGACATCATATCGATCTCTAAGGTATCCAGATATGGCTGTCCTGTAATACGGTAATCTGGATTTTTATGATAGGTTACTTTATTATCAGTAACAAACTCATCCATGATAAATGGACCTGTGCCGATTGCATGTGTCTTGCACCATTCTTCGCCGTTGTCATCATATGCCTTTTTAGATGAGATAAATACTGCACCGATTGCGCTATCCCAGTTGTTTGCCCACTCGTCAAATGTAATCTTTACTGTCTTTTCATCTACTACTTCAATGCTCTTTGGATTGCAAACCTCAGATGCTTTTCCGTTATCTACATACTGCTGGATATTCCATGCAACAGCTTCTGCATCACACGGACTTCCATCGCTGAATTTAACTCCATCTCTCAGTGTAATAGTAAAAGTCAGGTTGTCGGCATCTGTCTCAAATTTTTCTGCCAGCCATGGCACATAATTTCCTTCTTCGTCAGATCTTCCTAACTGCTCCAGAACCGGTTCTGCTGCAAACCAGTCACCAGTGGAAGTTGACTGCGGCATAAAAAATGTCTTCTGGAACTGGGGGATCGCAATCTTTAAATCTCCACCTTCTTTTAATGCTACCTGTCCGTTTTTTCTCTTTGGTTTCTGCTGCGCTGCTTTCACCTGCTGTCTCCTGTTGAGCAGTTGTTTCACTTCCGCCTTTTGAAGAACCTGCGCATCCGCTCAGTGCCCCCGCACACATGGATGCAGCTAAAAGCATTGATACCATTTTTTTGAATCTCATAAATTTCTCCTCCTGCTTTTTCTTTTTTATTTAAGGATGTCTTTTCCTATTCATACAGGAAACATGCAACCTCATGTCCATTTCCAATATCTTTTAATGTAGGAACTTCCTTTTTGCACCGCTCTGTTGCATAACTGCATCGATCACTAAACGGGCATCCTGCCGGACGATTGGTAAGACTTGGTACCTCACCCCGGATTTCTACCCGCTCCCTGGTCTTTTCTACCTTTGGATCCGCAACAGGTACCGCTCCCAAAAGAACCTTTGTATAAGGATGAAGTGTATTGTTGTAAAGTTCTTCACATTCAGCGATCTCAACGATCCTTCCCAAATACATGACCAGAATACGGTCACTGATATGTTTTACTACTGCCAGGTCATGAGCAATAAACAGATAAGTAAGTCCCAGTTTTGCCTGAAGTTCTTCCAGCAAGTTAATAATCTGAGCCTGGATTGAAACATCCAGAGCAGAGATTGGCTCATCACAGATGATCAATCCGGATTAGAAGAAAGAGCTCTCGCAATACCGATTCTCTGTCTCTGTCCACCAGAAAACTCATGGGGAACACGGTTTTTCATGGACGGATCCAGATCTACCATACGCAGCAGTTCATCTACCCTTTGTTCATATTCTTCTCTGGTCTTTACCAGCTTATGGATCAGCAGAGATTCTCCAACTATAGATTCCGCTGTCTGTCTTGGATCAAGAGAGGAAAATGGATCCTGGAAGATCATTGCCATTTTCTTTCTGTATGGATACATCTGCTTGTCGTTAAACTTCGCAATATCAGTTCCTGCGAAATCAATCTCACCTGTATCCGGCTGATACACACGCATAATGCATCTTGCCAATGTTGTTTTTCCACATCCAGACTCCCCTACGATTCCTAATGTCTCTCCTTTTTCTAACTTTGAAACTGATATCCTCAATGGCTTTTACATCTCCGATATGTTTGCGCATCATTCCTTTATAGATCGGGAAATATTTCCTTACATCTTTTACATCCAGACAGATTTCATCACCGATTACTGCGCGCTGAGCTTTCTTTACAGGCTTCCCATCAATTTCTGCCTTCTTCATAACCTTTTCTGCTTCTGTTAAATGGCAAGCACAGAAATGGTCCTTCTCCAGTTCTTTCAATTCCGGCTTTTTCTGCTCCCGGCATTTGTCCATATGATACTCGCACCGGTCATAAAACGGACAATACTCAGGCGAAGTGCCGGGTTCGGTGGAAGTCCCTCAATAGGATCAGTATACGGTCCCTGTCATCATCCAGTCTTGGGATCGCCCGAAGCAGAGCTCTTGTATATGGATGTTCCGGATTTTCAAACAGTCTTTCTGCATCCGTTGTTTCAACAATACCCCCCGCATACATAACATAAATACGCTCTGCAAATCTTGCTACAATACCCAGGTTATGGGTAACGATCACTACTGCTGTATTGGTCTTTTTAGCAATATCACGGATCATTTCCAGGATCTGTGCCTGGGTAGTAACATCAAGAGCTGTTGTAGCCTCATCTGCAACAAGAACAGAGGTTCAGAAGACATCGCATGCATCATGATCCTCTGGCGCATACCACCTGAAAACTGCTGTGGATAATACGCAAAACGTTCTTCTGCATCTGGGATATTTACCATCTTCATCATTTCAATGGCACGTTTTTTTGCATCTTCCTTACTTAGATGAAGGTGTTCTATGATATTTTCCTGGATCTGAAAGCCTACTGTCAGAACCGGATTTAAAGAAGTCATCGGTTCCTGGAAGATCATACTGACTCTTCCGCCACGCATCTTACGGACTTCAGCACTGTTTGAACCATATTCCAGCATATTTTTATCATTTCCATCCAGATACACTTCTCCACCAGTCACCTTTCCTGGTTCCTGGATCAGCTGCAGTGCACTCATCATTGTTACTGATTTACCACTTCCAGACTCGCCTACGATTCCGATGATCTCACCAGGATTCAGATAAAGGGAAACGTCTTCTATTGCTTTAAACATTTTTCCATCTGTCCGAAAACTGGTTTCAATATGCTTGATCTCATATAAATGCTTCTCTGCCATCTTATGATTCACCTCTCAGTCTTGGATCCAACGCATCTCTTACGCCGTCACCCAACATATTTAATGAAATAACCAGGATCGCAACACAAACTCCAGGTACCAGAGCATATACCGGATTGTCCATCAGGAAATTTCTTCCCTCACTTACCATGCTTCCCCAGGAAGCCGTTGGAGCGCTGATACCAAGTCCCAGGAAGCTTAAACCTGCTTCGGCCAGGATAGTGGAACCTACCTGCTGTGTCATCATAACGATGATCGGTGAAATACTGTTTGGTAAAATATGTCTGAACATCAGACGGAAATCTTTATTTCCTTGAAGCTTTCCAGCCATAATATAATCTGCCTGTTTAATGGTAAGTACCTGACCTCTCATCATTCTCACATATCCTGCCATAGATGAGATACCAAGGATAATTGCCAGATTACGGATACCGCTTCCAAAAACGGCAGTTAATGCCATTGCCAGTATAATCTGAGGAATCGCACGGACAGCTTCCATTAATCGTGTGATAACATCATCGATCCAGCCGCCAAAGTAACCGGCGATCATACCAAGCACTGTACCAACTGCACAGGCTACAACAACTGCCAGAACACCAATGATTAGGCTGACTCTTGTTCCGTAAATGATACGGCTTAATACATCACGACCGAAATTATCAGTTCCTAAAACATGAGCCGCACTTGGCAGCTGAAGAAATGCTGCAAAATCAGGCTTGTCCGGATCATAAGGTGCCACAAATGGTGCAAATATGGCCAGAAAGATAAATATTAACACTATGATTGCATTGATCACTGTTACTTTTCTGGCAAATACTGTTTTTAAGAACTTTTTGATATTCTTTGTATCTTTCATTTTGTCCTCCCACTTATTCAAAACGTACTCGTGGATCTACAACTGCATACAGAATATCTGTTGCCAGATTTACGATGCATGATACCAGTGCAATGGCAAGTACACACGCCTGTACTACCGGAATATCTCTTGACTGGATCGCTTTTACCATTAAAGATCCCATTCCTGGAATATTAAAAACAGATTCCACAAACATAGAACCGGCGATCAGGTTTCCAAGACGCATTCCAAGGATCGTAATAACAGGAATCAGAGCATTTTTTAAAGCATGAAGATAAATAACTTTGTTGTTTGCAATACCTTTGCTTCGTGCTGTACGTATGTAGTCCTGCCGGATCACTTCCAGCATACTGGATCGTGTCTGTCTTGTAGTAGAAGCAATACCTCCAAGAGAAAGGCAAAACAGAGGCATGATCATCTGTTTCCAGCCTGCTGCATTGATCCAGGGCCAGTCAAAACCATAAGACGGAAGCCAACCAAGTTTCATTGCAAACACGAACATGATCAGTAATGCAAACCAGAACTGTGGAAGACAGGCAGTTACATTTGCAATAAGAGTTACCACTGTATCAAGAGGCTTTCCTCTGTTCACTGCACTGATCACTCCAAAAAGGATTCCAAATGGAACACTGATAATAAATGCCGCAATGGAGAAAAACAATGTAATTGGTATTCTTGCTGCGAGTACTTCGGATGTTTTCATATGAAACTGTGTAGACTCCCCCAGATCTCCATGAAGCGCATCCGCCAGCCAGCTGAAGTACCTGACGATCACCGGTTGATCCAACTTCAATTCATGGAATACACGATTGTACTCTTCCGGAGAAACTTCCTCACCCAGCATAGCGTAAACCGGATCACCTGGTATCATTGATACCAAAAGGAAAATAAAAATAGAAAGAAGAAATACCACCAATATCATTTGTCCTGTTCTTTTTAATACATATCCCTTCATTTTTTCGTCTGTCAGAACAAGTTCTGCACGTCCTCCCCTCTTCTTGATATCTTAATTTTAAATGTTTTTTTATAGGAATTCCAATCATTTGTAGCACATTTTTTATAGCCTGCGCCTATGGTTTATATATTTTGCATCATTTTTCCAATTTATTCCCTTGATTTTCCTCTTCAGATAGTGTATTTTATATATATTATAGGTATTGCCTATATTTTTCATTATATTTATCATTAAATACCATTACACGCATCAGGAGGACCTGCATAATTTATGGATATTAAATATATGGAATACGTTCTTGCTCTTGCCAAAGCAGGAAATATCACACAGGCAGCAAAAGATCTTTACATTTCCCAGCCAACCCTCAGTCAGTTTATCCGTAACTATCAAAATACCCTGGGAATCCACCTGTTTAAACGAATGAACGGCCGTTATACCCTTACTTCTGCCGGTGAGACATTCTGCAAATATGCAGAACAAATCATTGAACTGGAAAAAAACATGGAGCAGGCCATGCAAACCTATAAAAATACTACTATTTTAAAAATAGGTACATCTACCACAAAAGCTATCTCCATGGTGACCCATCTTATTCCCATATACCGCAAAGAATTCCCAAATATTGACATTGCTATGTCCGAAGGCAATTCCTTTACCATTATTTCAAAAGTGTTAAACAATGATCTGGACCTTGTCTTTGGCTCCATTTCTTCCCTGGATCTTTATAAAGGCCAGATCCTGCCACTGAAAGAAGAAAAGATTGCTCTGGCTGTCCCAAGCCGGATGTCTATTTGCCGCAACTCAAACTATAACTATATTCAGAGTCTGGATCTGGAAACTTTTGCAAGAGAGCTTTCCGGTGCTCCTTTTATCCTTCAGCATCCAGGTTCCTGCATCCGTTATCTGGCTGACGGCCTGTTCCGTTCTGCCATATGACCCCTGTAGTTATCCTGAATACCAGCAATGCATCTTCTATTGTAAAATCTGTTTCCTCTGGTATAGGTGCAGGATTTATCCCTGTAAGCAATATGGTATTGGACCCCAATATCGTATATTTTTTGTTTACACCTTCTCTTTACCGCATCCATTGTATGGTCTATCGAAAAAGATAGAAAAGATACTGCATTTCAACGTCTTTCTGAACTGTCCCGGGAATACGCAGATCGCTGGACCGATATGGACCCGGAAATCGGAGATCTGGTTCCTTATGCCTGATTTTCTTACTTAACAACACAAAAATAGCCCTAAAATCAATAACAGAGCGGGACCTTTCAAAGATCCCGCCCTTATTGTTTATAGAGCTTTTTATTTCTGTTTTCTCAATTATTCTTCCTTCGCAGCAGCCCTTGCTTCTACTTCGCGCTTCTGTACATCTCCAGGAGCCTGCTCGTAGCGGCTGAATTCATAGGAATAGTCTCCTAAACCACCGGTCATGGAACGAAGATCGGTGTTGTAGCCGAACAATTCAGACATTGGAATGTCTGCTTCGATGACCTGTTTGCCGTGGTGGTCAGATTCCATACCTAATACACGGCCTCTTCTGCGGTTTAAGTCACCCATGATATCGCCGGTGAAGCGGTCAGGAGCAACAACCTTTAAGGAAGCAATCGGCTCTAAAAGCACTGGGTTTGCATCCATAAAGCCCTGTTTAAATGCCAGAATAGTAGCCATCTTAAATGCCATTTCTGAAGAGTCTACCGGATGATAAGAACCATCTAACAGAGTAGCCTTTAAGCCAACAACCGGATATCCAGCCAACGGTCCCTTAAGAACGCATTCCTGCAGTCCTTTTTCTACTGCCGGGAAGTAGTTCTTCGGTACGGATCCACCGAATACCTTCTCTTCAAAGGTGTATGGTGTCTCTAAATCGCCGGATGGCTCAAATTCCATGATAACATCACCGTACTGGCCATGTCCGCCGGACTGTTTCTTATGTTTGCCCTGTACTTTTACTTTCTTTCTTAAGGTCTCACGGAAAGCAAATTTCGGTTTGGACAGAACTACGTCTACTTTGTAGCGGGTCTGCAACTTGCTGATCACAACATCTAACTGCTGATCGCCGATACCATAGATCAGGGACTGACGGTTTTCAGGATCATTCTTAACCTGTAAGGTCAGGTCTTCTTCCATCATACGTGCTAATGCGGTAGAAACCTTATCATCTTCGCCCTTATTAGCTGCCTTGTATGCCATATATGTATATGGTGTGGAGATCTGTGGTTTGTGGTAAACGATCGGAGCTGTACGAACTGCCATGGTATCGCCGGTTCCGGTTACAGTCAGTTTTGCAACTGCGCCGATATCGCCGGCCTTTAACTCAGGAACTTCGATAACTTCCTTGCCGCGCATTACATAAACTTTACCGATCTTCTCTTCTGCATCTTTATTTACATTGTATACAACCGTATCGCCCTTTAAGGTACCAGTACAGATCTTCATCAGGGAATACTTTCCGATAAATGGATCTACGATGGTCTTAAATACTCTTGCAGAAAGGGATACGTCATCATTATATTTAGCGGTGAAACGCTCGCCTGTGGAAACGTCTACACCGATACACTCAAAGTGATTTGGTGCCGGGAAGTATTTGTCAATAACCTGAAGGAGAACCTTAAAGCCCTGGCAGTTGATTCCGGAGCCCATCATAACAGGTACGATGTCGCCTTCGATAACATGTGCTCTTAATGCACCTGAGATCTCTTCCTGTGTAAATTCTTCTCCCAGGAAATAACGTTCCATATATTCTTCACTGGTTTCTGCAACTGCCTCGATGAGGGCGTCTCTTGCGATGGTTAAGTTCTTCTGAACATAATCTGGAATCTCGCACTCAACATAATCACTGAGGTTTGTAAAGCGGCGGCCTGCCATCTTACTACGTTTACGAAACCTACGAATTTTTCATTTTCACGGATTGGAAGCTGGAAAGGAGCGATCTTTCTTCCGAACTTTTTCTCCAGCTTTACAACCAGCTCACGATAGCTGGCGTGATCATCGTCCATATTAGTAACGAAGATCAGTCTTGGCAGATTGTACTTTTCGCACATCTCCCATGCTCTTTCTGTACCAGGCTCGATACCTGCTTTACAGTTTACAACGATAATGGCTGCATCAGCAACGCTGATGGCTTCTTCTACTTCACCTACGAAGTCAAAAAATCCGGGAGTATCCAGTAAGTTGACCTTAACCGGTCCGTTCTCTCCCTGGTATTCCAGAGGAATCAGTGTGGTGGAAATGGAAAACTGTCTCTTGATCTCTTCTTTGTCATAATCACTAATAGTGTTTCCGTCAGCAACTTTGCCCATACGCTTGGTAACACCTGTGATCAAAGCCATTGCCTCCGCAACTGTTGTCTTACCAGCGCCTCCATGCCCAAGTAATACAACGTTGCGGATTTGTTCAGTACCATATACGTTCATAAACTTCCCTCCTGTACACTTTATTTGTGCGAAACAACTGTAATATGTGCTTCGTCTTTGCCATGTGTACATTCTACTATATTTTTCTGAAATATTCAAGTTTTTTGTTAAATTCTACACAACATTTTTTCCAAAACATTCCAGATATTTTGATTTAAGTCACCACATGTTCCTGTTTTTCTCATCTTTAACCGTCATTTTGCCTTAATTGCCTCTTCAAATTCGCTAAAAAAGTCCTGTTTCAACATAAAACGGTCGATCATGCCATTATTCAGATACCACTGAACATCACTTCCGTCCTGTTCTGATAACAATAAAAGACGGATCTCCGGATTCATCCGGCGGATCATTTCACATAACTCGATTCCATTCATCATGGGAAGAACTTCATCTGCAATGATCAGCCATAAAAAGAAGGCGTTTTCTGTACCCGGTCAAGGAGGGCTGCCGGATGGGTATAAACTTCGATCTGCCCAGTCTTTTCAAATTTTTTCCCTTTATAAGCAGACATCCTGGCATCTTCTGATATAATAGCGATCCTGGATACAGATTTTAAACGTTTTCTAAGATTGCCTTCCTCTTCTGAACTACTTTTGGGGATCATAAGCAAAAAGGTCGTTCCTTCTCCCTGACGGCTTTCTACCTCAATCTTTCCCCCTACAGACGCAATGATATTTCTTACCACGGAAAGCCCCAGTCCCGTTCCCTGTCTGGAACCTTTTGTTGTATAAAATGGCTCGAAGATCTTCTTTTGCACATCTTCCGGGATCCCGCATCCTGTATCAGAAATACGCAGGCAAAGCTGGTCTGTTCCCATTTCAGCTAATTCCACTGTCAGTTCTTTTTTATCAGACTGTTCCATTGCCTGAAATGCATTTTTGCACAGATTCATCAGGATATGTTCTGCCATTCCTTGTCTTACAAGAGCATACTGAGGTGTATCAGGAATTTTTGTTTTTAATGTAATGGCTGCCGGAACCAATTGTCGTACTACTGACATGGCCTTTCTTACTTCCTGTGCAAAATCCAGCCGTTCTAACCGGATCCCTGTATCCTGTCTTGAAAATGCCAGCAGCTTTTTTGACAGATCTGATGCCTTATCTACGGAATCTGTGATCTCATGGATCATCTGCCGGTTTTCTTCTGATATGGTATCATCGTTCTCCAGAAGTTCCGAATAGATCAGGACCGGGGTCAGATAATTATTAAATTCATGTGCTATATGGCTTGCCATCATGCCAAGAGACTGTATTCTCTGGTAATGGCGGATCTCATCATTTTTCTTTGCCACCATCTCCATTCCCTGGTTTATTTCCTTAAGGTACGCTATTTCCCTGTACTGTGATATGGTACGGAACCGGTTATAAAGAATGTATACCGTTGCCGTGATCAGCAGCACCATATATAAAACAGCGATCCCCACCAGGATCTCCATCATAGTATCTAAAGGTTGGGAAAGCTCTGTTAAAGGGATCGTAGAATTCACGATCCAACGTTCTCCCTGAATATAGATCGCCTGAAACGCAGCCACTCTTTTTACTGCTTTTAGTTCCGGATTATCCCATATATAAGTATGGATCAGGCCTGCGCCTTATCTTCTTTATTTTGTCTTTCCAGCCATTGTTTCAGATCATCCAGATCCAACTGTGTATACATTTTTTGCCGGTCTTCTAATGCCTCCAGACCAATCTGGCTTTTTACATGATGCATGATAATATAGGTATCCTGGTCCTTAACAATAGAGTATCCGCCCTTTCCGATCTTTACAGGCTCTACGATCTGACGGTACAGCTGTTCCAGATCCATAGAAAGAACAAGATCATAAACAGCTCCATTTGCTTCAACCTGCTTTTCTATGTACATTTCATACCAGCCTGTTTCTTCTGATATCTTTTTTCCCGTGATCTGTGCATTCGTGGCATGTCCCGCCGGAGTATGTTCTGCCTCAGCAGCTTCGTAAAAAGGCTCTGTACCTGCTTTATAAAGGATCTGCCTGCCATCAGGACATATCAGACGGATCCAGTTATACAATTTCTCATTTTTATCCAGAAAATAGGATATTTTCCGGTTCATCTGCATTTTTTCCCCTAAAAGCCCATTTTCTGATGAGTAAAAAAGGTCGATCTGCTCCAGCTGTTCATTAAGGAACATGTCAAGATTATTTCCTATGATCCCGGCTATGGTAAGCAGCTGGCTTTCCTCTGTATGGATTACCTGCTCTTTATAACGCTTATAAAATTCTGCACAGGATAATGCCATAACCAGTGACAGAAACACTACCAGAAAAACAGCGCCTATTGCTGCCTGTCTTTTTCCTTTTGTTTCCTTGATCCATTTCATTTTTTATCAGACCTCCAGCATATATCCGATTCCCCGTATTGTTTTTAAATATTTAGGTTCTTTTGGATTTTCCTCGATCTTGCTTCTGATCCGCTTAATATAAACCGTGATCGTATTATCATCTACACTGCCTCATTCCACACCTGGCTGTAAAGCTGTGCCTTTGTGAATACCTGTCCCGGATGCTCTAACAGAAAGCGGAATAGCGCCTGTTCCCTTGCTGTAAAATTCAGGGAGACTCCGTTTTTTAAACACTCCATTTTCAAAGTGTCCACAGCAAAGGGACCTTTATGGATCCTTGCTTCCGATGCCTGACTGTATATCTGGTTTCTCCGGATCAATGCTTTTGCTGTCTGTATCAGCACAGAAGTATGAAATGGTTTTGTCAGATAACTGTCTGCCCCGAATCCCAGCCCCAGCACCTGGTCCATCTCATCTGACTTTCCAGAAAGCATCATCACCGGTGTATGATCTCCCCAAGCCCGCATAGTCTGTAATACCTGATAGCCGCTGACATTTTCCATCATCACATCCAGGATCACCAGATCGAAATGTTTCTGTTTTAGTAAATCTAACGCTGTACTGCCATCAGCTGCTTCTGTTACATGCATTCCTTCCCTGGTCAAAGCCGTCCGTACAGCCAGACGGATTGCTCTTTCATCATCTACCATCAATATTTCTTCCGTATTCATGTTCATTTCCCCATTCTATTTTTTGCTCTTTCAAGCGCATTTGTACCTATAAAAGAGTATAGCAAATATATAAAAATAAGACCATAACCGGCTGGCTTTTTCTCACAGCCGGTTATGGTCTTTTGTGTTCTTACTATGCTTTTATGGTCTTACTGTCTCTTATAAACTTATGATCCCTAAAATTACTCCCAGTACTAACATGATCAGGCTTACCACATAATAGGGCGGAATGCTGAATTTCATATGATCCTTTAATTCTGTTCCTGTCAATCCGATAGCCAGATAAGTAGCCGGGACAAGGGGACTTACCATTAGCGCCAGATTCTTTCCGATCAGCATGGTAAGTGCTGTGTTCAGGGATGCAACCCCGTATGTTTCGCCAACCTGCATGACCAGAGGCATGATGCCGTAAAAATATGCATCGGTTCCCACACAAAGGCCAAAAGGAAGGGCAAGGATACCAAAAATAATGTGGATGTATTTTCCCATAGCTGCAGGAATGACCGCCATGATCGCATTTGCCATTGCTTCCAGCATTCCTGTTCCATCAAAAATACCTACCATAGCGCCTGCCGCAAACAAGGTTGCTGAAATGATCAGTGCTGCCGGAGCATGCTTCTTTACCAGTTTATCCTGGATCTTCTGATCCGGGTAGTTTACTGCCAGTAAAACACAAAGTCCTAACATAAAGATCACATAGGATTTTCCTACACCAGTTGATAATGCTGCGATCACAGCAACCGTAAGAAGGAAATTAAAGATCAGATATCCTCTGGATTTTTTCAGTGCTTCTGTTTCTGCCTTTTCTTTTTCATTTGTCTCAACTTCTACACCTTTTCCTGCACCGGCACCCTTTTTTACCGCGTACATTCCAAGCAAAACGGCGATCACACTATTCATGACCAGACCAACAATCTGAAGCGGGATCAGCATATGCCACAACTCTGTTGCGTCCATCTGAAGTACAGTTGCCGCCCTTGCTGTAGGTCCGCCCCATGGAAGCAGATTCATGACACCCATACAGGCTCCGGTAATACACAGTAAGATCCGGGCATCAATATTCATTCTCTTGTATACTGGATACATTGCCGGGATCGTAATCAGAACTGTTACAGCGGTGGTTCCATCCAAATGGGCAATGGTTGCGATCATTGCAGTTACCACAGTAACTGCGATCACATTATTCCAGCCTTTTTTACAAGCCAGTTTACGATCACGTCAAACAATCCTGTATCAGACAAAACCCCAAAATAAATAACAGAAAAAATAAACAAAATACCATTACTGGTAGTTGTCTTAATGCCATCTGCAATAAATCCCAGAATGTCTGTAGGAACAAACCCCAGGATCAGGCTGAGATGGTTGGACGATAGCCAATACTACAATAGGTGACATTTTCCCCTTTAAAAGAAGGGCTACGATCACGATGATCATTAAAAATCCAATTGCTGCTGCCATAATTTTTTCCTCCTTCATTTGTATTTTATTTTATACATACAAAATTAAATGATCATGACTCTAAAATGACAGTTTTGTCATAATTGAATTACGGTTCCGTCATGTGACGGTCTGCTTTTCTTGCAATTCCTTACGGAGATTGTTAAAATAGTTGCAGAATAATGAGAAAGGTATGCACATTTTATGTCTGAAAATAAAACCTTTAAAAGCAATATACAGAAAATACAGATCCGCGGCGCGGGTGCATAATCTTAAAAATATCAATGTAGACGTACCCTTAAACCAGATCGTAGCCATTGCCGGTGTCTCCGGCTCCGGAAAGTCCTCTCTGGCTTTAGGCGTACTATATGCAGAGGGCTCCAGACGCTATCTGGAGTCTCTTTCTACCTATACAAGAAGGCGCATGACCCAGGCATCCAAAGCCAGTGTGGATGAGATCTTACATGTTCCCGCTGCTCTCGCCCTGCATCAGCGTCCCGGCGTTCCCGGCATCCGAAGCACCTTTGGAACCGGTACAGAACTTTTAAACAGCCTGCGCCTGATGTATTCCCGTCTGGCTTCCCACTGCTGTCCAAATGGACATTATCTGGCTCCCACACTGGCAGTGGCTGCCGGAAAAGAACTGGTCTGCCCTGAATGCGGCATCCACTTTTTTGCTCCTTCTGCAGAGGAACTGGCATTTAACAGCCAGGGAGCCTGCCGCACCTGCAATGGAACGGGAACGGTTCGCACCGTAGACTTAAATACCCTGGTGCCAGATGACTCCTTAACCATTGACGAAGGGGCTGTGGCTCCCTGGAATACTCTTATGTGGTCTTTGATGACCGATGTATGCCGGGAAATGGGTGTGCGCACCGATGTGCCTTTTAAGGAATTAACAGAAAAGGAAAAAGACATCGTTTTCCATGGACCTGCTGAGAAAAAACATATTTTCTATCACGCCAAAAAACTCCAATCCAAGGCAGGAGAACTGGATTTTAACCTACTTAACGCTTGTCTACACCGTAGAAAAATGCTCTTTCCAAAG
>ENA-OQIG01000424-OQIG01000424.1-human-gut-metagenome-genome-assembly--contig:-NODE-424-length-24684-cov-3.614082_pt1 | contig 24684 bp, 24 predicted proteins | sample MGYA00242576_ERZ504741 | MGnify/ENA primary metagenome ERZ504741 (study PRJEB26092, sample SAMD00036436) | human gut metagenome | host: Homo sapiens | study: EMG produced TPA metagenomics assembly of... | reverse complement strand
CTTTGAACCATTGGGAACAATACATTTCATATAATAAGATGATAATTCAATTAGTTACAAAGAAGATAGAAAGAAAAAGAAGACTGTTCCCAACACAAAATCTCGCATTAATGCGATGATTTTGTGTTCTAAAACAATTCCAATTGCTGCCCTGGTGTATTGACACTCTGCGCCTTCTTTCCATAGAAAAGTTCTATGTCCCCAAATTGTTTATCCGTAATACACATGACTCCGACATGCCCTAGTTCCGGAAGGAAAGATTTAACTCTTTTTATATGTACTGCTGCATTCTCGCTACTAGCACAGTGACGTACATAAATGGAAAACTGAAACATCGTAAAACCATCTTTTTGCAGATTCTTTCTGAAATCCGCATAAGCCTTCTTTTCCTTCTTCGTTTCAGTTGGCAAATCAAAAAGAACGAGCACCCACATTATACGATATTCACTAAGACGATCCATTACCGTTCGGGATAGGCAACTCGGCGAAGCTCTCCATTGAAACATTTATAAAGTGAGGCAGTAGTTTGCCCCACAGCAATCATCAACGGACTGCGTTTACCTCCAATTATTACTTCCAATGTCGGAATAATAAGCAATCGCGTTTTCACCTCTTTCGTTAGCTCCACACCCATTCCATACTCCTGTATCAAGCTAAATACTAATTCATCCACATAAGGACGATAAGGTTCCATAATATCATCCGCCAAGCAATAAGCATTGTATCGATTATGATGATGGATACCCAAAGTAGGAAGTAATCCACTTATTACCAACCCACGTGCTACCACTGCACGAAGAATTGCATATCCGTAGTTTAATAGGTATTTGGAGGAATACCTTCACGATCTCGCGTAAAACCGTCAACATCTGCAAATAAAGATTTCCAATAATATGCAGCAGCACGTGCTTCCAAATTATCAGGGTCGCCACTACGTACATCAGCTGCCCACACGCGCATACACTTTACCTCTTCATTCATACAATCTTTGAGCACAGATGCTTGGTTGTTAATCTTCGCCTGAATAGTTTGTTGCCAAAGTTGTTTCTTCAACGGCAACGAAGCGTCTAATTGTTCACGAAAACGCTCATTCTGCGTTGTATTTCCATAAAGAGGAAGCATCAGTCCAACTGGCATACTCTTACTATCGCAAGTGATTACAGAGCAAGTGTTTTCAAGCAAAGCCTCCAACACACCGGAAGTGATGGTGATTTGCTTGTTATCCAAAACTACAATGCCAATGTCTTCTATAGGTTTTGTCACTTCCGCCTGCTTTTTCAATACTTCCGGTAAGGCCGTTGCTTTTTCCACATCAGGCAATTTAATAACTAACTGCGCATTGCGCAACGACAGATAAACCGGATTTCCGAAATAAAGTGTTTTCTTAATCATGATTCATTCCTTTCAAAAGTTTATCAAAGTCCGATTCGTAATTCCGAAGTTGCCTAGTATGAAACTTGTCATATTCTTGTTCCGCCAATGCTTTGGCGACCTCATGGCTCACCTGCCCACTATGTTGCAATACCGCTTCTTCGTTAAATTGCAAGAATGCATCTAGCTTCTTCACCCAATCTTTCATATACATCACCTGTCCTTTTTTCGCTTGACGTTCTGCATAATCCAAATACATCGAAACAATACGATTCAAATCATCCATTTCAGTTTCATTGAGATAGTTCTTTGCGATGGATACATCCGGTTTACGAATCATCCCGTTAGGCGCATTTTTCCAAGTAGTCAATCCCATATTAGGTTTCTCTGCATCCACACGGGCAACAATTATCTCCGCTGCCGTCTGTCCGGAAATTGCCCAATGCAACTTATTCTGAACAGTTGCAAAAAACGTCTTTGTCACCTCGCTACCAGCTTCGTAATCAGCACTACATTGCGAATAAATATCAGTTATCTTCTGATAAAAACGACGTTCACTGCTACGAATATCACGAATACGAGCCAATTGCTCCTCGAAATAATCTTTGCCGAATAGCATTTGTGGATTTTTTAATCGCTCGTCGTTCATGGCAAAACCCTTAATCAAATATTCTTTCAGTACGCTGTTTGCCAGATTCTAAAATGTGTGGCTGAATGCTGTTGACACGGTAGCCTACGGATAAGATAGCATCAAGATTGTATAGCTTCGTTTGATACTTTTTACCATCAGCAGCAGTTAGTGCAATTTTTGCACTAACTGAATCCTCCTGCAATTCAGCCGTTTGAAAGATATTCTTCAAATGTTTTGTCACTACGCTTCTATCTACTCCAAACAATTGCGCAATCTTATCCTGTGTCAGCCAAACTGTTTCATTAAAAATATAGATTTCGACTTTCACTTCTCCATTACTGTCTTTGTAAAGAAAGAAATCAGAGGGAATTGGGGTGTTATTGTTTTTATTCATAAGCCAGATATTCCTTTAATATTTCCTAATCGATCAACTTTTAGTTTTATACAAACGTCTTTAATCATCTCGCCAGTCAGACTCCTTCCAATCTTATTCAATGACGAATATTCAACTTTGTTTACTATAGGACTTGCTACATAATAAGGAACAAATGGCACTCTGAACCTGTACAACTTACCATTTTATAAATTCTCTTCCGTTGTTCATTATTAAGTTGGTCCAAATTAACAGCGTGAATGTTTTCTCGTTCATCCTCTATAGGCACATATACCAAATCATTAGGAGATAAATAAAATAATAGACTATGTTCCTTTCTATTTTTTTCCGGAACCACACTTAATCCTTGTTTTAAACGTTCTATTACGATATTTAAAGGTATAGTTTCATAAGAACGAATACCATTTTCATCTACATATATAGCAAAGAACAAATTGGTTCCCTTTGCCGCTTCCACATATTTGTCTTTCTTGTTTCCTTTTACTCCAACAGAGAATTTATTACCAATTGTTTCATAAACACGAACTTTAAATATTGGAAGATGCAACTTCCCTTCATTAAGCTGAATGATATTCTTGTTCATCTCCTCAATACCTTCAGGAGAGAACGCAATTTCAACCTTATTCCCTTTTGCCTCTAAATGATTAAGCAAGATTTTTTGTATGCCAGTGTCTGTTACAGATCCTTGAATAAACTTTTCTGTAAAAGATGTATCTACATTTTTTCGCACCGCCGCATTTTCTTCATCAAAATAATACATTTTTACTTTTGATACATCTACTTCTCCAAACTGGTACTTCCGATCTTTAAAATATCGCAAGATGTATCCACATCAAATTTACCATATTGACAGGTAAGCCGTTTTATTTCTTGTTTTAGCTTTTTATCGACTATCTTTTTCCAATCTTTTAAAGCCTCACTCAAACGCACGGTTTTTCTTTTACGAAGTGATACTTTTGCAAATACAGTTTCTTTGTGTAGAGGTTTACGAATTGCCCAATTAAGACCTTTCTGGCCTACCTTTATCTTTTTACCGTTTTCATATTTCGTATATATATTGGTTGCCTTATTAATTATACGCAGGTTTTGTTTAAAGCTAACAATAATTTTTTCCAATTCATTACGGGCATCAACAGTGAAATTATCCCATGGCTTTTTAAATTCTTTCGGAATATCTTTTGTTACATTGTTCTTTGTTTGCGGGTCAATATATGTCACTCGCTCAAACAATCGTAATTTTCGTTGTAAATCATATCGAATTGTATCTGTATTTGCATGTTTATTGTTTAACAGATTGACATGGTCACGAGTTGCACAGGCTATTACCAAAGCATCCATTGCATGATGCCGATGATCAATACGCTTCTTTTGAAACCCTTTTGATAGTTCTAATGGAACAGTAGGCAAATATTTTTGATGTTGTTCATTCCAACTGGTGAATGCGATAGTCTTTGCCAACTCATTCATCCGCACAAAACGAGGAAGAATCAAATCATTCCAAACATCATTCAACCCCCAATCTTGTTTCAACATAGTTGTAATCTTGCCATTTACAGGAAGTACATTTTTTGAGTTTACTCCATTGTCATTTTCTTTTGCACGTACAAGATTTGACAAAAGAGGGAGAACAAATTTGCTGATGTAACGTGTATCATTCATTTGGCGTTCTATCATCTTTTCAGGTATTTCTTCCAATAGAAGCTTTGTCCTCTTGGAATGATTATAAGCATAATGCTGCTTTACAAAATTCTGATACGCCTCCTCATCAAAGATAGTTACTTTTTGTCCAAAGCCTGTTTCCACAATCTGCCATGGTAGTTTTTTATAAACTCCAACCCTAAACATTTATCCTTCAATTTATTTACAGCGGCCTCACAAATTACTTTATTACTGAAACTATCATCATAGTAACGAGATTTTGGAATGATATGCTCAATCTGATATTCTTCGGTAAAGAGCTTCCCTAACGGGATGACCTTACCCGTATATGGAGAACAATATTTTTGCTCCAACCATAGTTTGTAGCGTTGTAGTTCTGTCGTTGTGGGTTGTGCAACCCTGCTTATTTTCTTTATATCTTCCTTTACCTTTTCATCCTTTTCGTTATCAAGCCCAGTGCTAATTGCATACTCTTCATATATTTTCAGAATATCCTGTTGCGTGGGTGAATAAGGACGGACATTTTCAACCTCCAATTTGCCATCAGAATTATTCTTTAATTCCATTAATAATGCTTTGATTCGCAAATTGGTATTCTCATTTTCTGTTACAACATTAACTATTTTTTTCCTTTCGTCAGCAGTGTTCTTCATATCACGTCCAAGCTCAACATGGATTTCACTAAAAAAGTTTTCTGCTCCTTGTCCGTATTTTCGCCAAATATCTCTCACTACCCGTAAAGTTTCCGTAATTATTTGTTCTACAATCGGATTACGTAAGGAATGCTGTTTAAACTCATTCAAATACTTTTCTAAATCAGCAACCGAATGCCATTTTCCTGCAATATCTGCTTCTGAATGTCGCCCATAAACAAGATATTGAGCCAACCATAACTGTAAACCTTGAAAATCGTTTTCATTAGTTAAAGCAATAGACTTTTCACGAACTATATCCTTAATTTCCTCATCATACTCGCCTGTGATTATTTTGGATATTCTATTTTGGGTATTATTATCAATATCATTCCATTTCCAGTATTTCCCCAAACGCATCAAAGGTAACAGTTTCTTTATTGCTTTTTCGGAGAATGATCCATATTCATTTTTAAAAGGAGGAATTTTCTTGAAATTATCTACAAAAGAAGCAATATCTAAATCATACTTTTTTGCAAAAGTTCTCAACGCTTTCTCAAACTCATTTTTATCTGTAACAGAATAAATGATATGCCAAAGTTTTTGTTCTATTTCTTTTGTAAAGAAATTATCTGGAATATTTTCTACTTTAGCCAAACGTGTAGAAATCATCGTTTTTGTTTCACTGCAAGGATATATCTTATCTTCAACATAATTCCATCGATATGCCTCTGTCTTTACCTGTTTTTTCAGACCTTTTGCCTTTATCAAATATTCAAGCAAAGGTTTCTGTTCTATACTTTTCCTATTACTTAAGAAATCAAATAGCTGTTCTTTATCTTCAATGTTTGCAATAAATTGCAAAGTAACATCTTCGTCATCTTCCTTCCGATATATCTTCAAATTGTACAGCCATTGCCATATACGGAATTCCTGATAAAGAGGATTGGATTTTGAAATGACCTTCAGATACTCTTTAATATTATTTCCATCTTTATCTTTGTATGTTTTAAATTCAAGTATGCAATCACCTATCGCAGACTTCTGACTCCGTAATGGTCTCTGATAAAATAAAATATCGTCCAAGAATAAATGAACAAAATCTCTTTTACTTAAAATAAATTGGTACGTCTCATTACTCCGATATAACTCTCTTACACAGTCGTTGTATAAATCTTCATCTCTCAATTCGGGATGAAACTCTCTTTGTTTCTCAAGAATTTGTTTCAGTTCATCCTTGTAGAACTTACGTTCGATTGTCCGTACAAGCTTTCCACGAACTTTTTGCATAGGATTTTGCAGTAATGTCTCATAGACATACGCACCAACTGTTTTATGAGACTTTTCTATATCACTCTCCGTCTTCTTTTTCAACAATACCCAATCATTTTCGCTTGGCGCACGAAAAGACCGCTTTTCTATTCCTTCCTTATCTTTTTTAACCGTCCCGTCGTCGTTCAAATCTGTAGTAACAATAAAATCACGTGTTTTATCTTTCCATCCAAATAACGGAATCTTACTGGAGCGACGATAAATCCAGCCGTTTTCTAAATGTAAAGAATACCATATATCACCTTTACTATTCGGTTTTTCATCGGCTATGACATCCACTATTTTCAATGAATAATATTCTACTAATTTATTAGGGTTCTCTTCCTCTTCTTCCCCTCTTAATTGATAATATCCCCGTTTCTGATTGAAATTTAATAAAATCCAAGCTAGTTCTTCCTTCTCTATCTCTTGAGAAAGAGCTTTCTTACGCAAATAATAGATAGTCCAATCATATGGGATTTTTTTATCTTCTCTAACCACCCCCTTATTCTTAAATTCTTCTATCATTTCATTAAAAGACTGTTGAAAAATAAACTCGAACCTCCCTTCATCATTTTGTTTCCAAGCTAGTTTGGGCTCCTTTTCATCAAAAAATTGTCCTAATCGCTTCTCAAAATCTATTTGAGAAGCATAATGTTCGGGTAAAAACTTCATCATATTCAAAACACGAATCAGACGCTCACGACGTAATAATGCTCTTTCGCGCAATCGGCGTGTGCCACGATAGGCCGTTCGCGCAGCTGTTTGAGTCTCTACCGGATTCCCCCCACTGAAAGTATCCAACACACCCTGATCCATAGGAATAATCCGACTACCCATTCCTAAAATTCTCTGCTCTTCGCTGTCAACCAATGCCCAACCAATACTGTTGGTTCCCAAATCCAGTCCTAATATTCTTTTCATATTTGCCCTATCTTATTATAACTCATCAAATATATTAATATTTTTCCACAAATTAGACATTAAAACAAAATAAATTACTATCTTTGTCACACTAATTAAAAGCAAATCACAATAAGGATTATTCCGTTGTGAAAACATTCAAGGTGGGGCATTTGCCTCGCCTTTTTTGTACTACTACAAACAAAACATCCCATATCAGCAGATAGGTTATATCATCCTTCAACACCAAATTCTTCGAATGAATCACATAATCTCCTTCTATACATTTATGAGAACTTTTTGTTGATTTTCCCCAATAGTCCTCGTAACACTTTTCTTTATTATATAAAATTTATGCTCCGTAGTGACAAGCATTAGTGTTATAGCATTCTCATAAAAGCATTCATTGGTAGTCATTGAATTTGACAGCAAAAAAATCCACCATGGCTATTATGAAAAGATAATTCTATATATTACACAGCAACATACAAGTACACATTTTCCTTTAAAAGGAACACCTCGTTGTTTTAAAGGAACGATGCCTTGGTTTTAAACCAACGGGGCGTTCCTTTTAAACCAACAAAGCACTTATTTTAAGCCTTATTTCACGAACCCTTCGAATGACCATGAAAACATATTCAAGAAAGCTTGCATTTCTTTCCATTACTTACCATGAAAGTGCCAAACTTTATCCATTAGAAGTGCGTCGTGTCCGATAACAGTGAAAATCAGTGAAAGAATTTAAAAGAGAAACAAATACAACAGAATTATTTGGAAAGAATAAGTTGAACGCTTACATTTGCCATGTGATTTTTTCATAGTATTAGATTTAAGGTTAACAAAGGTTGGAGCAAGGCGTTGCTCCTTTTTTATATCCATATATGAGGTTAGTCTATACGAGTTAATTCAATAACTGATACATTCCTCCTGCCAATACACGAACTACTCCTTTCATTTCCAGTTCAAAAAGAATAGCATTTATCTTATGTACGGGAATATCTGCTTCTACTACCAGAGAATTAATCTGTAAATTCCCCTGTTTCTCCAGGATAGAGACAATCTTCTGTTCTTCTTCGGACAAGTCGAGAAAAAGACTACGTTGCACATTTACTTTTTCGGAAGAAGTTGTTGGTATATTCCATCCCATTGCCTGTACAAGATCTTCAGCCGATAATAGTAAGGAAGCCTTATTATCTCTAATCAACCGATTACACCCCTTTGAATATTCATCATTTATCCGGCCGGGAAAAGCAAAACAATCGCGATGATAGCCTTCAGCAAGTTCAGCAGTGATTAATGAGCCTCCTTTTTCTGCCGATTCAATGACAACCGTAGCATCACACATACCTGCGACAATGCGGTTACGACTGACGAAATTATGTTTGTCGGGATTCGTACCGGACAGAAATTCGGTCAATAGTCCTCCTTTTTCGAGCATATCAATGGCTGTTTTCCGATGGACATAAGGATAAATACGATCCAGACCGTGGGCAAGGACACCTACCGTAGGCAGATCATTGACCAGCGCTTCACGATGCGCATGAATATCGATTCCGTAAGCAAGTCCGCTGACTACCAACACATCAGGACAAAGTGTTTTCAGATCGCGTAAGAAAGAGGCGCAAATCCGGGTACCATAATCAGTGGCATTACGAGTGCCTACCATATTTATTATATGCAGGGAATTCAAATCGGTATTTCCTTTAAAGAAAAGAACGACAGGAGCATCTTCACATTCCCGCAAACGGGAAGGATAAGCCTCATCATGAAAGGACAGACAGGCGATCCGATTCTTCCGGATAAATTCATATTCCTGTTCGGCACGGATCACAGCTTGCGGACAATCCAACGCATCTACCACCCGTTGACTCACTTCAGGAATACGTTCCGGTATTTCTTTACGCAGACGGAAGATATCAACAGCATTATTCATTCCGTCTATCAGATGTTTCGCCCCTATGTGCCCGATACCGGCACCATTGTCAGGGCGATACTATAAATCTGTTCTTCCTCGGAACTGCTCATTTCAGGTAAGGGACAAAGACGCTATCGAATAATTCGCTGTCACTCAAACGTCCGTTTACCACACATACCGTTTCAACAGTGGATTTCACTACTACTTTATTATCACTCTTACGGAAAATATCCTGATAGAATACATATTTGATACCTTCCTTCTTCATATAGAGTTTAGAGACAAACTCGTCTCCGCTTTTCAACGGCGTTTTGAATGCCATATTAATGCGTGCCACTACCGGATCGACTCCCTGTTCGTGGAGTGCAGCAAAACTGATGCCTACCGACGTCAGAAACTCATGGCGGGTATGTTCCAAATAATGCTGATAGTTCGCATTATTAACAATCCCTTGAAGGTCGCACTCGTAATCACGCACCTTCATTTCCAATTCATAGATATAGTTCATCAATTAAAATTAAAAATTGAAGAATTAAAAATTAAAAGTTGAGAAATAGCAGTTAGCCTCTTTTTTGCTCAATATCGAGTCCTTTGAACTTCTTCAGTTCTTCGGTTGATACCAGTTTATACAGCTTGTCACTGGGGCGTATCTTATCTGATTTCATGGAGAAGTGCTGGCCTTTCTTCACAGTCTGCACGGATTCCAAGTCAACACGGGCTTCTTCCAAAGTCATGAATAGAGCACCTGTGGTCGGTCCGGTAATGAGAAGTTTATCGCCTACGCTAACTTCCGCAGCCTCTACCAGAAATTCGGAAACTCCAATGTTAGAGAAGTATTTGATACCTTTACCTACATATATCTTACGTTCCGTAGCTGCCGAGCCATAGTTTCTGGTCCATTCGCCTAAACGTTGTCCCAAATAATAGCCATCCCAAAAGCCGCGGTTGAATACTGTTTTCAGACGTTCGTCCCAAGCTGCAATCTTTTCATCGGTAAATGTTCCTTCCAGATAAGCTTTGATAGCCTCTTTGTAACATTCTACCACTGTACGTACATATTCAGGTCCACGGGCACGGCCTTCAATTTTGAATACACGCACACCGGCATCCAACATCTTATTCATAAAGTGGATGGTCTTCAAATCTTTCGGTGACATGATATATTCGTTATCAATATCCAGTTCCACATCCGTCTCTTTGTCACGGACTGTATAGGAACGGCGACACACCTGCATACAAGCGCCGCGGTTGGCAGAATGGTTCATCTCATGCAAAGAGAGGTAACATTTACCCGATACAGCCATACAAAGCGCACCGTGACAGAACATCTCAATGCGAATCTGTTCACCACTCGGACCACAAATATGTTCTTCCTGAATCTGGCGATAGATTTCGGCTACCTGCTCCAGATTCAACTCACGGGCCAATACTACCACATCTGCAAATTGTGCGTAGAATTTTAAAGCCTCTGCATTGGAGATGTTCAGTTGAGTGGAAAGGTGTACCTCCTGCCCTATCTGACGGGCATAGTTCATCACCGCCACATCAGCTGCAATCACCGCAGAGATTCCGGCTTCCTTGGCTGCATCGACAATGGTATGCATCAATGGAATATCTTTATCATAGATAATCGTGTTGACCGTCAAGTAGCTTTTCATCCCGTGTTCATCACACGTACGGGCGATCTCCCGCAAATCATCAATCGTAAACGTATTGGCCGAACGGGCACGCATGTTCAGGTTTTCTATACCGAAATAGATAGAATCGGCACCTGCCTGAATAGCCGCAGCAAGAGATTCGCGCGAACCGACAGGAGCCATTATTTCAAAATCTTTCAAACTAAGACTCATAGAATATATACTTATTTGTATCAGTTAAGCAAATGAATGCGTACAAAGGTAGGCTTTTTTCCGTATTTTTGCAGCGAAAACAAGAAGTTACTTCAATCATAAACAGTAAATATCAGATTCATATATGAAGATAGGCCAAATAGATTTGGGTAAATATCCCATCTTACTTGCTCCGATGGAGGATGTGACCGATCCGGCTTTCCGCCTGATGTGCAAGAGGTTCGGAGCAGATATGGCATACACCGAATTTGTGTCGAGCGATGCGCTGATTCGCGCTGTCAGCAAGACTGCGCAGAAACTAAGTATCAGTGATGCCGAACGTCCCGTTGCCATCCAGATATACGGGAAAGATACGGAAACGATGGTGGAAGCTGCCAAGATTGTGGAACAGGCACAACCTGATATTCTGGATATCAATTTCGGATGCCCGGTAAAAAGAGTAGCCGGAAAAGGAGCAGGAGCAGGTATGTTACAGAATATCCCCAAGATGCTGGAGATCACCCGTGCGGTAGTAGATGCGGTGAAAATCCCCGTAACGGTCAAGACCCGCCTGGGATGGGATGCTAACAACAAAGTAATTGTAGAGCTAGCAGAACAGCTACAGGATTGTGGTATTGCTGCACTGACTATACATGGCCGCACCCGTGCACAAATGTATACCGGAGAAGCAGACTGGACATTAATAGGCGAAGTGAAGAATAATCCACGGATGCATATTCCTATTATCGGTAATGGTGACGTGACGACGCCTGAACGCTGCAAAGAGTGTTTTGACCGTTATGGAGTAGATGCTGTCATGATTGGTCGTGCCAGCTTTGGTCGTCCATGGATATTCAAAGAAGTGAAACACTATCTGGAGACTGGTGAAGAATTACCACCGCTAAGTTTCGACTGGTGCATGGAAGTGCTTCGCCAGGAAGTGGTCGACAGCGTAAATCTACTTGATGAGCGCAGAGGTATTCTGCACGTACGTCGTCATCTGGCTGCGAGCCCATTATTCAAAGGAATCCCTAATTTCCGTAATACGCGTATTGCCATGTTACGGGCAGAAACAAAGGAAGAGCTTTTCCGCATATTTGAAGAAATCACTTCCCAACGTAAAGAGAATCCGGAAGTTTAATCTACTATAGATCATAATCTTCATCCGCAAACTCTGATTCCTGCGGATGGAGATTACCTGTTTCAAAATACAGAAGTATATTCCAATTTTCTACTTAAACATCGGTTGTGCAAACCACTTCTTAAACATCCAGGTCACAACCACATACAATAGGAATGCAGAGAAAAACCCTACAATGGCATCAATCACATAATGTGCCTGAATATATACGGTAGCCCCGCAAAGCAACATATAGAAAGGTATCAGACAAGCAAACAATTTCTTGCTGCCACGCCATGCCATAATCATCAAAATAGTAGAAATACCGACGTGTGAACTGGGGAATGCTGCCGTAGGACGTTCGCTACCTGCTGTGAGCCTTCCACTAAGCTATAAAAGAATCCATGCTGATAACCCGGTCCGGGAAGTAATTCCTGATTATGATTGAAATAGTCACCGATAGCAGGGAAAATACCTTTAGATACATTATCAATCCCGATGGCAGGGAAATAGAATTGAGGCCCCGCGACAGGAACGAATATATAAATCAGATAATAGATAAAGAAGGAAGTGACGAGAACAAAAGACATCTTTTCGAACCACTCAAACTTATAAATGAAATAAAACAATGCCACAATCAGCATCATCGGATAATAAAAGAAATATCCCATATTAAATGCTTCACTGACGATAAGGTGCGGAAACGTATGGCAAAACCAGATAGCAGGCTGACCATTGAAAATAAACTCCTCGGCAGTTGCAAATACATGGTCTAAATTCGGAAAGAAACGATTGAACTCGAAAGTATCCGGATACCAGTAAGACAATAGACTCATCTGGATAACAATGCGCACAAACGCTGAAAACTTACAGGGGGCAAGACGATAAAGATACATCAACAAAAAGGTCATCGCCGCGATCATAGCCCTATCCAGCAACATGTGCCATGGATGATCCATTCGCTGAAACAGGAATAGAATCAATATGGAAGTCAACAGATTATAAATCAGTGTAATCTTTTCCACAGCAAACAACCCTTTCCGGGTTTCTATGCGCTTAAATAAGTCTAAAGCCATCCTTCATTTTTATACCAGGCAATGGTTTCACGAACTCCCTTTTCCAAATCATATTCGGTACATACCCAAGTTCTTTCATTACCGGGGATATGTCGCATTGCCAGTTGCGTTGTTTCATTATCTTATATTTATCCGAATTCAGGGTACTGCTCCTCCCGGAACGTGTAGCAATGAATTCAGCGAACAAAGATATAACTTTTAGCACAATTAATGGACATTTCAAGTGAAGAACAAACGGATTGCCCAATTCTTTTTGTATCAGATCCGAAAAGGCACGACTTTTATAGATTTTCCCATCTGTCAGGAAATACGCCTTTTGAACCACTTTTTTCTCCATTCCCAGAAAAATCGCCTGCACAATGTCCTTCACATAAACAAAAGTCAAGTCCTGGCGTCGAAAACCGACCGAAAAGTCTACATGCTTCTGAATGGACTTGGCCATCAGGAAATAGTCTGACTCACGGGGACCATAGACTCCCGTAGGACGATAAATGACATAAGGAAAACCGGGAATACTCTGAATATATAATTCCGCTTTCAATTTACTCAATCCATAAGCCGTATTAGGCATCGGAGTATCTTCTCCGCTTATCGGAGTATAATCCTTCTCACGTACAGGTCCGAATACACTCAACGTGCTAATATATATAAACTGCTTCGGAACCATATTCAATTCCTTCAGCGTGTCTATAAAATATTTAGTCTGAAGATAATTCACATAATCAAAGGTCTTTTATCAGAACACTTTGTCACACCGGCGCAATGGATGATATAATCAAATTTGCTGTAAGTACCTTTATGCCCGGAGAGTTGGGCGCGAAGCTCATTGGGATGTGCAAAGTCCAGTTCCAGAAAGTGAATTTTCCGGTTCTTTAAATACCGCTTGCTACTCGTGGGGCGAATTCCGGCCCACACACCAAACTTCGTTTCAACGCTTCCTCCACGATGAAACTTCCTATAAAACCACTTGCACCTGTAATTAAAACACTCTCCATTATTACTTCCCTGGTTCTACATGAATATTGATTCAAAAAATATGATGCCACAAAGATACGATAAATATAAAATAAAAGCCATTTTGCTTTTCTCAATTATTATTTGTTTATTTGCAACGCGATTTATTTACTATTCAACACTTTTAAAGCACGTGGAAGATAAGGCCGATTTTGATTTTCTTTTTAAAGAGTACTATCCTCAACTTTATTATTACGCATTTCATTTGATTAATAATATGGAGGCTAGCAAAGATATCGTCAGCGACGCTTCGAATTTATTTGGGCCAATTATGCTAAAATAGATAAAGCCACAGCTAAATCTTATCTATATGTCTACGTTCGCAACAAAAGCATTGATTTCCTGCGGCATCAGAATACACACGAACAATACGTACAAATCTATTCCGAACTGACCAAAAGTTATGTTGAGACGGAGTATCAGGAGCAGGATGAAAGAATGATACATATCAGTAAGGCGATGGAAAAACTGACTCCACATACCAGGCATATTTTAGAAGAATGTTATATTCAACGCAAAAAATAATCAGGAAGTGGCAGAGGAATTAAATATTAGTGTCAGTGCAGTCAGGAAGCATATTGTGAAAGCATTACAGGTGATACGTGAAGAATGTGCAAAAAAATCATAAAGCAGGTGTCTTTATTTTATGATTAAACGTAATATAAATAAGTATGATACAGTCGAACAGTGATGAATAAAGATATTGACAATATAGATAGTACAGATAAATCTGTAGAGAAGGCACTCGACATTATGGAGAGCTCTTCAGAAATAAACGTCGAACAACTGCAGGAAATGCTTAAAGATGAAGAAACCCTGCAGGCTTGTCGCGACATCATGGATAGCAGCCTCTTCCTACAACAAAAAAGTGGAATGGAACTACCCAATATAGAGATGGAGCTAGAACGATTCAAGAAAAAACAATACACGGCAAGAATGCGTTCCAACTTCTGGAAAGTAAGTATGGGAATAGCCGCCATGATTGCCGTTCTATTTGGAACTTACTATCTTATCAATACCCTGACGACCCCTGCCCTGGAACCAATCACAGTATTTACTGCTGATGCTGCCCCTCAACATATCACTCTGCAAAAAGATAACGGAGAAAAGATTGTATTAGACGAACCGCAATCAAACAATCAAACCTTACCACAGAAAATGATCTCAAAGTCCGAAAAGAAAGAATTGGATTACAGGCAAGTCATTTCAACGACCACTCAAACACATGTACTCACTGTTCCACGCGGTGAAAGTTTCAAGGTAGTGTTATGTGACGGCACGGAGGTCTGGCTCAATGCCAATAGTAACTTTGTCTATCCAACGGCCTTTATTGGCGACGAACGTATCGTCACTTTAGAAGGTGAGGCTTATTTTAAAGTGGCCAAAGATCCGGAGCGACCTTTTATCGTAAAAACCAAAACTGTACAAACCCGCGTTCTCGGTACTGAATTTAATATACGCAGCTATACTCCTGAAGATACTCATGTAGTGCTTATTAATGGAAAAGTAGAAGTCAGCAATACCAAAGGAGGATCATATACCAGACTATATCCGGGAGAAGATGCACATCTGCAATCTGATGGCAACTTTATCCTGGCAGAAGTAGATCTAGACTCCTATGTTTATTGGAAAGACGGCTATTTCTACTTTGACAATGTCACATTGAAAGATATTATGCAAAATTTGGGACGTTGGTACAATGTAAACATAGAGTTCAGAAACAAAGAAGCGATGGAGTATAAAATGCACTTTATATCCGATCGTACCAAAGACCTGGAACATACGATCTCATTACTTAATAGAATGAAAAAAGTGACAGTCACCTTGCAAGGCAATACGCTTACTGTAGACTAGATTTTTATTGCATAAGTATAACTAATCTATGCAAAATACAACAAAATATCACTTTTATTAAAAAATAAATCGCAAAAGGGGTATCCATTTTTTCTTCTCATACGCACTAGTTATATAACATGTTCAAATAGTGTTATTAAAGACAAACGTATGAGAAATAATTGGAACCTACTTATTGTGTGTTTTCTATGCGTATTATGTTTCCGACCCTACCAAGTAAATGCTCAGGTGCAATCGCAAAAGAAAATCACGATTGAAATTAGCAACGAACGGTTGCCGTCCGTACTAAAACGTTTAGAAAAACTATCCGGATATAAGATCCTGTTTACGTATGACGATGTCAAGAAATTCACCGTTTCTGGCTCCGTCAAGGATAAGAGTATAGAGCAGACTCTCGATATAATCTTAGCCAATAAGCCACTGGAATATCATATTGAAGACCAATTTATCACAATTACTATCAAAGGTCCTTCCAAACAGGCGAAAGTATTCAATGTGAAAGGAGTGGTTATTTCCGGTGATGACGGACAGCCGCTCATTGGTGCAACCGTTGTCATCAAAGGAAGTAAGTCCGGTGTATTAACGGATATAGATGGAAAATTCTCGATAGAAAATGTATCCAATAAATCCCTGTTACAATTTTCCTATATAGGAATGAAACCGCAAGACCTGACTCCTGCTCCAAATATGAATGTTACATTAATGCCTGATGTACAAACATTATCTGAAGTAGTAGTAACAGGTATGCAGAAAATGGACAAACGTCTGTTTACAGGAGCAACCAAACAATTGTCCGCAGATGAGGTCAAACTAGATGGTTTGCCTGATATCAGCCGGGGACTTGAAGGACGTGCCGCAGGCGTATCTGTACAAAATGTTTCCGGCACATTTGGTACCGCCCCAAAAATCCGGGTACGTGGTGCTACATCTATTTTCGGTAGTTCAAAGCCACTATGGGTGGTAGATGGAGTCATCATGGAAGATGCTATCGACGTAGGTCCGGATGACTTATCCTCAGGAGATGCCGAAACATTGATTAGTTCAGCTATTGCCGGATTGAATTCAGATGATATTGAAAGCTTTCAAATATTGAAAGACGGATCAGCAACCTCTATCTACGGTGCGCGAGCCATGGCAGGGGTTATTGTAGTAACCACCAAAAAGGGAAAAGCCGGTGTCAGCAAAATCAGCTATACCGGTGAATTTACAACTCGTATGATTCCCAGTTATAAAGAATTCAATATCATGAATTCACAGGAACAAATGGGAATCTATAAAGAAATGGAACAAAAAGGATGGCTCAACAATAGCGATACTTACCGTGCAAAAGATAGCGGAGTGTATGGACGTATGTATCAGTTAATCAATCAATACAATCCGGTTACAGGACAATTCGGACTTGCCAACACTCCGGAAGCACGTAACGCTTACCTGCGTGAAGCGGAAATGAGAAATACCGACTGGTTTGATACTTTATTTTCCAACAATATCACACAAAATCATTCTGTCAGTATCACTTCCGGAACAGAAAAATCTTCATTCTATGCTTCATTAAGTGCCATGTCAGACCCGGTGGTACAAGCAAAGTGAAGTAAAAACGCTATACAGCTAAATTTAAATACAACATATAATATATATAAGAATTTATCTATAAATTTAATATCCAGTGCTTCCTACCGTAAGCAGAAAGCGCCCGGAACACTGAGTTCTGAAGTGAATGCAGCTAGTGGAGAAGTCACCCGTCAATTTGACATCAATCCATATTCGTATGCACTAAACACATCACGCGCATTGGATCCGGCAGTCAACTATACAGCTAACTACGCACCATTCAATATCCTTCATGAATTGGATAACAATTATATGGACTTAAACGTAGTTGACGTTAAATTCCAAGGAGAAGTAAAATGGAAAGCACTTCCAGAATTAGAGCTTAGCGCATTAGGAGCAGTCAGATATCAAGCTTCTTCGCAAGAACATAATATTAAAGACCACTCGAATCAGGCAACAGCATATCGCACAGGAATGGATGACGCCACTATTCGTGACAACAATAATTTACTCTACACCAACCCCGACAATCCTTATGCTTTACCCATCAGCATACTGCCGGAAGGCGGTATTTACCAGCGTAAGGACTATCGCATGCTGGGAGTAGACTTTCGTGCCACAGCATCCTGGAATCATTTATTTGCAGAAAAGCATATAACCAATCTTTTCGCTGGTATGGAGGTGAATGATTTAAAACGCATGCAGAATTATTTTCAAGGATGGGGAATGCAATATACAATGGGCGAAATTCCATCGTACGTATATGAATTTTTCAAGAAAGGTATTGAGTCCGGTGAAAATTATTATGGATTAAACCATACCACAACAAGGAGTGTAGCAGGTTTTGCCAATGCAACCTATTCGTATGATGGCCGTTATACAGTAAACGGAACATTCCGCTATGAAGGCACCAACCGCATGGGAAAAAGCCGTTCTTCCCGCTGGTTACCTACATGGAATATTTCAGGAGCATGGAATGTACATGAAGAAAATTTCTTCGAAACACTCAGCTCCGTGCTGTCACATTTGACATTCAAAGCATCCTACTCTTTAACTGCCGACAGAGGTCCGGAATATGTAACAAATTCACATGCCATAATCACCAGCTATTCACCATTTCGCCCTTTCACCAGCGGACAGGAAACCGGACTTTATGTATCCGACCCCGAAAATAGCGAATTGACTTACGAAAAGAAGCATGAATTAAACATCGGTGCTGATATGGGATTCTTAAACAACCGGATCAATTTCTCAATCGACTGGTATAAACGCAACAACTATGACCTGATTGGTATAACTCCGACACAAGGAGTAGGTGGTTCTATTTATAAATATGCCAATATAGCCTCCATGAAGTCACATGGTATTGAATTCACCATCTCAAGCAAGAATATCCAATCGAAAGACTTCTCATGGAATACAGATTTCATCTTTTCCAAAGCAAAAAATGAAGTGACCGAGCTTAACGCCCGTTCCAGCGTGATGGATCTGGTTTCAGGCTATGGTTTTGCGCGTCAGGGCTACCCGGTGCGTGGTTTGTTCTCTATCCCATTTGTCGGCCTAAGTTCAAATGGTATCCCAATGTATAATATCAATGGAAAAATAACCAGTACTGATATTGATTTCCAAACACGTGACAATATAGACTATCTAAAATATGAAGGTCCCACTGATCCTACTATAACAGGTAGCTTTGGTAATATCTTCACCTATAAAGCATTCAAACTAAATGTATTTATCACCTATTCATTTGGTAATGTAGTACGTTTAAATCCGTGCTTCAATTATCAATACAGTGACTTATCCTCTATGCCCGTGAATTCAAAAATCGCTGGACAGTTCCGGGTGATGAGAAGCATACCAATATCCCTGCCATCATTTCCAAACGTCAATATGAAGATAATAAAGATTTGATGTATGCATATAATGCCTATAATTACTCTACAGAACGAATTGCCAAAGGAGACTTTATTCGTATGAAAGAAATTTCCTTGTCCTATGATTTTCCAAAATCATGGATTACATCAGCAAAGATATCCAATTTATCTTTGAAACTTCAGGCTACCAATTTATTCCTAATCTACGCAGATAAGAAGCTAAACGGACAGGACCCGGAATTCTTCAATACCGGTGGAGTTGCCTCCCCTGTACCCCGTCAGTTCACATTAACTCTTAGATTAGGATTTTAACCATTCAGATAATTATAAAAATGATGAAATATAAAAACGTATTATATACAGCAGTCATTTCAACCTTATGCCTGGGAATAACCTCCTGTAGCGATTTTTTGGATGAAATGCCGGACAACCGAACTGAACTAACTACCGAAGAGAGCATTACCAAAGTATTGGTATCTGCATACCCAATGACCACCAACTGTCATATAGGCGAATTCTACAGTGACAACATTGATGAAAATAGTAAAGCATACAGCTATCTTTTCCGGTTAAACGAGCACTTGTATCGCTGGCAGCAAACCACTGAAGAGAATCAAGACTCACCTCATGCCTTATGGAATGATTGTTATAACTCGATTGCATCGGCCAACCAAGCCTGGCAGCCATCGAGCAAATGGGAAACCCTCAATCATTGTCAGCACAAAGAGGTGAAGCTCTAATATGTCGCGCATATAATCATTTCGTACTAGCTACCACATTCTGCAAAGCGTATGGTACAAATGCAGATAAGACCTAGGTATACCTTACATAAAGGAACCGGAAACATCTGTAAATCCACAATACTCACGCGGAACTGTTGCTGAAGTCTATCAAAATATCGCAGCCGATTTAGAAGAAGGATTGCCTCTAATCGACGACAATATTTACTCACGAAGTGAAATATCATTTTAAATAAAAAGCTGCCTATGCATTTGCTGCCCGCTTTTATCTATATTACACACAGCCGGATTTTTCTAACTGCCAGAAGGTTATCAATTATGCCAATATAGTACTCGGCACGAATGCTTCCCAATATTTACGTGACTGGGCTGCATTAGGAGCTTTATCTCCCAACAAGAACATACAGCCGAACGCTTATGTAGATGCAGATAATCGGGCAAATCTACTGGTAATATCAGCAGCTTCATATTGGCCATTGGTTTCCGATCCGGGTTATGCCAACTGTGAAAGATACTGCATGAATAATATTACTGCCTCGGAAAGTTGTAAATCCGAAGGTCCATGGGGAGACCAGTCAAGCTACCACCAAATCCCATTTGCGCCTGGTGGCTCTATCAAGAACGGATTCCGCCGTTTAGTCATCTATCAGCAGTTCACATCAGGCAACAGCTGGGTCGGTTATATGCTGTATCCTGCTTTCACTACCGATGAAGCATTACTTTGCCGGGCTGAAGCTTACACATTACTAAAACGTTACGACGAAGCTGCAGCCGATATAGACGCCTGGCAGAAAGCCTTTACGAAAAATACACAAACCTTGTCCAAAGAGACAATCAATGATTTTTATGCTCAATTAAAATATTACACACCGGAAGCCCCGACAGTAAAAAAGGAATTGCATCCGGATTTTATAATAGAAAAAGGAATGCAAGAGAATCTGATACACTGTATTCTACATGCGAGACGCCTGTTAACTTTAGAAGAGGGACTTAGATGGCAAGATATAAAGCGCTATGGCATTGTAATCTACCGCCGCTATTATGAAGGTTATACCTTGGTGAATATCACCGACAAGATGGACACGAATGACCCCAGACGTGCAATTCAGCTACCGGCCAGTGTCATTACGGCAGGTATGCAACCAAATCCAAGAAATGACTAACTAACTTAAGGAGGGAAAAATATGAAGAAATACATCATATATAGTTTAATCATATCATTAACCTGCGGACTGGGAGCTTGCAACAACGACGAGGGCGTGGACAAAGCAAACAGCATCTTCTCTACAGAAGAAGTAGAACGCAGCCCATTCGACAACTGGATATTGGGTAATTACACCCATCCGTACAACATTGCATTGAAATATCGCATGGAAGATAACGAGAGCGATATGACACATGTATTAGCTCCTGCCGACTATAAAAAATCCGTAGTACTGGCTAAAATTATCAAACATGTATGGCTGGAAGCATACGATGAAGCGACCGGTAATCCGGACTTCTTACGTCAATACATCCCCAAGACCATTCACTTTATCGGCTCTCCTGCCTATGAAGACAATGGCACCATGGTATTGGGAACGGCAGAAGGTGGTATGAAAATTACATTATACAATGTAAATGACATCAATCCTGATAAAATAGATATCAATCTGCTAAACGAATACTATTTCCAAACAATGCATCATGAGTTCGCCCACATCCTGCATCAAACCAAAAACTATGATCCGGCATTTGATCGTATCACAGAAAATGCCTATATCGGCAGCGACTGGTATATGGTGGGAGCTAACCGCAATGCATGGCAACAAGGATTTGTCACTTCCTACGCAATGAGTGAATCACGTGAAGATTTTGTTGAAAACATTGCGGTGTACGTCACAAATACAGAAGACTACTGGAATAATATGCTACAAAATGCCGGTGAAAGCGGTCGTGCACTTATCAAACAGAAATTCGAAATAGTCTATAGTTACATGGAACAAACCTGGGGAATCAATCTGGACGAATTACGCGACATCGTTCTACGCCGCCAAGATGATATAGCAAACGGCAATGTAGACTTAAGTATTATTGAATAAACTATGAAAATTATGAAGAAATATCTATCAATATACACACTTCTGGCATTGACTTGCATTGTATTACAATCTTGTCTTTTCTCTGAAGAAGAAATATTCGACGAATCATCTGCCAACAGAGCTACAGCCGATGTAATAAAATGCCAGGAGATTCTTAAAGATGTTCCGAACGGATGGAAACTGGAATATTACATAGGAAGCAACTATTCTGCAGGTGCAGTCACCCTACTAATGAAATTTGATGGAAAACAGGTAGAAATGGCGTCGGAAGCAGGAGCAGAAGGTTACAAGCCGGGTACCATAATAACCTCCCTGTATCAAGTTAAATCGGAACAAAGCACTATGCTCACTTTCGACTCATACAACCAGCTGATCCACATGTTTTCAGGTCCTTTAGGCTGAACATGAACGTGGGAGGAGATTATGAGTTTATTATCATGAGCGCAACTCCCGACAAGGTTATTCTACAAGGAAAAAAATATAAAAATATAATGGAAATGACGCCTATGCCCAAAGACATACCATGGCGTATCCAGCTTGAGGATATCATTAACATCGAGAAAGATGCTTTTCTGAATACATATCGCATGGAGAAAGGGGGCCAAGTACTGAACTACTTTATACGTGACAATGGCACAATGTCTACATTCTCCGTTTACAGTACCGATTATAGCAGTGCAGAAAGTTTACCATATATTTATACAGAAAAAGGGCTGAAGTTACAGTCTCCATATAATGTCAACGGAGTTGAAGTCCAGCACTTCAAATGGGATAAAAAGTCCAGGCTATTTGTTTGTACCGATGCAGATGCAACGGATATTGTATTAAAAGAGTATTATCCCGAAAACTATCTGCAATATGAAGACTATATTGGCACCTACACCGCAACGGTTGACGATTACGATGAAGGTCCAACTTCACAATCTGTAACCATCACTCCTAAAGTCAGAGGAGAAAGTTATACTCTAAAAAGTATTGGCGGATTCAACTTCACTCTTCTGTATGACAAAGCCAGCGGAAAACTGATCTTAGATTCACAAAGTATAAGTCCGGTTTCTTCATCGTCTTACTACTTTGCGTGTGCGGCAGGTGTAGAAGGATATGCTCACACAGAATTAAGTTTGCCTTCACGCTTACGCAGCGGATTAGTAAATGTTACGGTGAAAACCAATCCTTTCACTTTCTACTTCGCGGATAAAGCAAGCCAAGAAAATACGTCATTGATAATCTGGGCTTATTCATCCGATGAATATTCAACTTCAGGACTAATGGGTTACTGGAGTTGGTATAACTCAATCTTAATGGAAAAAGAAAACGAAGGTAATTAATACAATTATGAGAAAGTTTTTTAATATATTCTTATTTGTACTTTGCACCATAGCAATAGCGGGATGCAATGATACGGAAAGCAGCGAATCCAGGTTAGAGATCAAAGCTGTAAATACTAATTTCCAAGCGACTGGAGGAAAAGGCTATATACAACTTCAGGCAACAGGCAATATAACAGCAGATGTTAATGCCGACTGGTGTGTGCTGAAAGAAGTAAACCCCAATGAAGTAGTATTCGAAGTAAAAGAAAACACCGGATACTCTGGTAGAAACGCTTTATTGACAATCAGTAACGGAGTAGAGACAGAAGCATTCAACATCAATCAATCCGGAGCTGTTTTCATCTTCGGCAAAGACGAATGGATGCTCCGTACCGACAATAAAGCAGCTACTCTGCCAATAAAACTACAAAGTTCTTTCGATTATACAATAGACATACCCGCAGAAGCTCAAGAATGGTTGTCATTTGAACAGAATGCGAAGGGAATAAATTTCAAGGTAAAAGAAAATACCTCCGGAAAAATGAGAGGAGCTATTGTCAATGTGGCAGCAAAAGACAGATCGGCTTCTTATCAGGTAATACAATATGATGTTGACGAACTTACCGGAACATGGCAAGGTATGTTTTCAGACGGGCAAATGAATTACGGTTTGAAAGATGTCACCATTGAGAAACAGGAAGACGGAACATACCTGCTTTCAAACATTCTAACCGGATTGCCTTACAAACTGAAAGCAAAAGCCATAGACAATTGCCTGGCTTTTGGGGCCGGTCAAAACCTAGGAGTCTTCGAGGACAATTTATATCTCTCATTCGAAATTCTTAGCTCTGACCTATATTATGTAAAAGATCCTTCTGTAACAATCTCATTAGGCCCCGTAATGTTAACAGACGGAACATTCGTTTTCGCTTTTTCCGGAATAAAAGAAAGTGATCCTTTCGGTTTTGTTTTCCGGGTATATGAAGATGCAAAACTACAGAAAGTTATAGACAATCTGTCCATTTTTATTAATTGTATTCTATTTAAAGAAGACATAATCCAATAACATATGAAAAAGATACTATTAACTAGCTTTATCGTGGCATTAGGATTACTTGGTGCAAGCTGTAAAGATGACAACAGCACCGCAAGCGGAGGAGGAGAAATACTTCCGGACCAACAGGTAAGCTGTGAGATATTTATGCCGACTAACGGAGAAACCGTTATAATATCAGACAAACTGATTATCAGAGGAGAAGGAACGACTAACTATGGTAAAATTATCTCCGCTGAACTTAAAGTAGGAGGAGAAGTTATTACCGACATAAGTTCGGTTCCATTCTACTATGAATACACTTTCCCCAAGGAAGCTGAACCAGGAGAGTTGAAAATTGAATTAGCAGTCAAAGGAGATCA
>ENA-OQIG01000422-OQIG01000422.1-human-gut-metagenome-genome-assembly--contig:-NODE-422-length-24699-cov-4.270633_pt1 | contig 24699 bp, 31 predicted proteins | sample MGYA00242576_ERZ504741 | MGnify/ENA primary metagenome ERZ504741 (study PRJEB26092, sample SAMD00036436) | human gut metagenome | host: Homo sapiens | study: EMG produced TPA metagenomics assembly of... | reverse complement strand
TAAGATTTACGAATAAGCAAAATACTATATGTCCCCTCTTGCTTTAGGGGAGACTGTAGAAAGAGGAAAAATATGGGTAAAAAAGTGGAATTTAAAGTCTGCGGACTTTCAGCAAAGTACTTTGTACCGTTGTTTTTAGTCATTATCATCTGTACTTACGGCGGTTTTATGCAACTGTAAAGATCGGTGAGACTACTGGTGTTGGAATGGTAGGAACTCTGGCGTTTTTAATGAGTGTAGGCGGCCTGTTCTTCTGGCTTGGTAACAGTATTCCTGTTGTAAACAGCTATTTAGGTGGTTCCGTGCTCTTCTGTATGTTTGGACCGGCACTGTTAAATTACTTTGGTCTTCTGCCAGAGACCACTGTAAAAGGTGTTTCTATCCTTATGAAATATGGTCTGCAGGACGTATATATCGCAGCTCTCCTTTGCGGTTCCGTCCTGTATATGGACCGTAAGATCTTATTAGGTGCTATTTCCCGTTATCTGCCGGCGATCCTGCTCCCAGGTATTTGCACTGGCTTCTGCTTCCTTGGCGGACTGATCACAGGTTATGGACCTTTAAATGCAGTATTTGATATTGGCGCACCAACTATGTCCGGTGGTTCCGGCGGTGCTTTAGTAACCATTCCTACTCTGTACACTGACCTTTCCGGTACAGACTGGATGAGCATGTCCGGTATGTTCTTATGCTATGTTTCTCTTTCTAACGTAGTTGCTATCCTGATGTGTGCTCTTTCCAAACCGATCCTTAAAAAAATGGGTATGGTATCTCCTGAAGATAATCAGGGCATCCTTCGTGGAGCAGGCACTATGCAGACAGAGGCATCTGAGCAGCTTCCGGCTCTCAGTGCTGATCCTACCAAAGTCTGCGGCGGTATCTTTATCTGCCTTGGCATCTATCTGTTAGGAACTATTTTAGGCAAGCTTCCTGGAACCAAAGTGATCGCAGGACTTGCATGGGCGATCATCATCGCGGTTGTGATCAAATGTACCGGCATCATGGAAGACAAGATCACAAATTATACTGTAAACGGTATGAACTTTATGTTAAAGGGACTGCTGCCGGCGATCATCGCAGGTATCGGCATCAACTCTATCAGTATTGAGACTATGATCAGCTACTTTACACCGGCTGCTCTGGTCATTATTGTTCTGGCTGTATTAGGCGCTTACATTGGCGCGATCATCTTCGGACACCTCTTTGGCCTGTGGGGCTACGAAGCTGGTATTACAGCAGGTCTTTGCTGCTGCAACATCGGTGGTTCCGGTGACCTGGCAGTTCTGACTGCAGGCGACAGAATGAGCCTGTTAGCATTCTCCTCCATCTCCACCCGTATCGGCGGTGCCTGATGGTTGTATGGATCGGCTTCCTGTATCCAATGTTAATGCTGAAATAAATGACCGTGTAAAAGTGCCATAATAAAATCAAATTAACCTTCCTAAGTTAAAGAATAAGTCAACGAAAAAGTTAAATATTAATCCTGAATAAGTGAATGATAAGTGAATAAATAATGTGACCGCCCAGGACCGGTCCGACCTGTAATGGATCGGATACCGGTCCTGGGCGGTTTTTGTTATTATTTTGTGCTGCCAACGGCAGCACATGTAGTTAAACATATTTGCAGAAAGGAAAATGGAAAAATATGGAAATAAATATAGCAGTAATACCGGGGGACGGGATCGGTCCGGAGATCACAGAGGCAACTGAGCAGGTCTTAAAGAGAGTGTGTGAAATATATGGTCATGTACTTAACATTACTCACGTTAAGGCCTGTTCTTCTTCTATAGAAGAAACAGGAGAACCTCTTCCAAAAGAGTCTTTAAAAAAGTGCCTTCAGGCAGATGCAGTTCTTCTGGGAAATACAGGTCTGGAAAAATATAAAAATGAGCCTTTGACCAAGCGCCCGGAATATGCCCTTTTAAAACTGCGAAAAGAACTGGGAGTTACCACCAACCTGCGGCCGGTGCGGCTATATCCGACATTGATGGAGCTTTCACCATTAAATAAAAATGCCCTTTCCGGCGGGCTTGACTATTTATTTGTCCGTGATATTGCAGGGGGAGTACTATGCTCAGAACAGGTAAAAGGAAAGGGAGTACATGGCCCGGAAGCTTATGAATATGAATATTATAATCAGAAGATTGTGGAAGATACGGCCCGTTTTGCCTTTGAACTAGCAAAAGGAAGAAGAAATAAGGTGGTAAGTCTTGATAAGGCAAATGTACTGGGAAGCTCCAGATTGTGGCGGAAAACAGTAACAGAGATCGGAAAAGAGTACCCGGAGGTGGAACTGAGCCATGAATATATTGATTCTGCGGCCTTGAAACTGATCCGTCGTCCCTGGGAATATGATGTGATCCTTACTGCCAATCTATTTGGGGATATTATCTCCGATGAAGGAACCGGATTAACTGGAACTGCCGGACTTTTTGGCTCTGCGGAACTTTCCGTATCCGGAAAAGGACTTTATACGCCTAACCAGCTTCATTATCCAGATGAGTCAGTGATCGGAAAACAGAAGGTCAGTCCTATAGGGATGATCATGCAGCGGCCCTGATGCTGCGGTGCAGCTTTGGACTGGAGAAAGAGGCAAAAACAGTAGAAAATGCAATAGAAAAGGTGTTGGAAGCTAAAATTAGTACAGAAGATATGAAATATCCGGGGGCAAAAATAGTTTTAACAGGGGAAATGCAGATTTTTGTTGCCAATTTTTGGGAAAAGATGTATGATTTTTAAAAGAAAAGAGTTAATAATTTAACCAATAATACCAAGATATAAGTTTGTATATTAACGTCACAGTTAACAAAAATAACAATTGATAACGAAATGAATGAATCAGTTTATGATATGCAAACGGATATAGGGGGATATATACATGTTTTTCTGGAAAAAATCAGCAGATACAGTTCCTGAACGCCCGGTCAAGATCAGTAGCGTGGAGCTGCGTGACGGACAGCAGTCTCTCCTGGCAACCAGGATCCGTACGGAAGATATGCTTCCTATTTTGCCTAAAATGGATGAAGTGGGATATGAGTGTATTGAAATGTGGGGCGGTGCTACTTTTGACGTGGCTATCCGTTATCTGGGGATGATCCCTGGGATCGTGTAAGAGAGTTTAAGAAGCTTTGTAAGAAAACACCGTTGCGAATGCTTCTTCGTGGACAGAACCTGATCGGCTATAAGCAGTATCCAGATGATGTTGTGGAGAAGTTTGTAGAACTGGCTGCAAAAGCAGGAATTGACAAGTTCCTGGTATTTGACGGCTTAAATGATGTGAGAAATACAGAGACAGCTATTAAGGCAGTTGTTAAAAACGGCAAGGTTGCTGAGGCAAATATCTGCTATACCATCAGCCCGGTACATACATTGGAAAAATATGTGCAGATGGCAAAGGACTACGCAGCATTGGGCGTAAAAGCTATTCATATTGAAGATATGGCGGGAATGATGAATCCAAAGCAGGTTTCTGATGTGATCAGCGCAGTGCGCAAAGAAGTAGGACTTCCTGTTCATTTTCATGCACACTGCATCGGTGGCATGGCTGATATCTGTTACTGGGAGGCCATTAAGGCTGGTGCCTGCACAGTAGACTGCGATGTTTCCTCCTTATCTTTAGGCCCATCTCATCCGCCGCTTGAAAGTATTGTTACCTGTTTAAAGGGAACCGGATTTGATCCTCATCTGGATATGGATCTTCTGGCCAGATCAATGATTATTTTAAAATGATCCGTGAGAAATATAAAGAATATGCAAGTAAACGTACCGGTGTAGATATCAGTGTGTTAAAGCACCAGATCCCTGGGGGCATGTTATCTAATTTGGAAAGCCAGTTAAAGGGAATGAATGCAGAAAACCGCATGAACGAGGTCCTGGAAGAGGTACACAGAGTACATAAAGACTTCGGTTATCCTCCTCTTGCCACCCCATTTGCCCAGATGGTAGGAGCCCAGGCAACCATCAATGTGCTCACAGGAGAGCGCTACAAGATGATCTCCAATGAAAGCAAGACCTATATCCGGGGTATGTATGGCCGTCCGTCTGGTGAGATCGCACCGGAGTTAAAAGCAGCGGTCCTTGGTGATGGCGAAATGAATACCAAACGTCCGGGAAGTCTGATTGAGCCAGGCTGGGAAAAAGCAAAGACAGAGACTGCTGGACTTGCCAGAAGTGAAGAAGATGTAATGACTTATGCATTGTTCCCGGAACTGGCACCGGCATTTTTACAGAAGAAGTATCAATAGAAAGTTTCTATCACCTTTGGGTTGGATAGTAGTGCTGATAAATCAACCTGATGCAGGTGGCTGAAAGGAGACGTGTAAAATATGAAACAGGAAGATAAAGAAAAGATCACCCAGGCAGAAGAGATTCTGGAGCGTTTAAAAGTACAGAGAGGCGGAAATGTCCTTTCTATCCACAAAAAAATGGCAAATGATCCAAAGCTTTTGCAGGCGTTCAGTCAGCAGTTTGCTATCTGTAAACAGGATATTACCCATATTCCGGCTAAATACATGGAACTGATGTTAATGTTAATGGGATGTTGCGCAGGTAACTCTGTTACCATTAAAACACATGGTGAACTGGCTGTGAAAAAGGGCGCTACCATGGATGAAATCGGCGAAGTGCTCCGTCTGGTATTCTTTTATTACGGTGCGTCTGCCATTATCCCGGCAGTAGAACTTTTTGAGGAACTGGAAGAGGGGTAAAATACAATGGGAAATGTAAAAATGCAGAAAATCGACCTGTGTGTGATACAGGATGATGATCTGCACAGGTATTTCTGGATATGGACCAGAGACCGGCAGTAAAAACAGTTGTCGTTATTGACCAGATCGTACCGCCAAATTCGCCAAAGGTTTCTGCGCTCCATAAAGCCTTAAGAGAAAAGGCAGAAAAAGAAGGTCTGGACTTCTATTATGGAAAAGGCATGTGCGCAGAACTGCTGGCAAATGGACTTTTAAAGGCTGACGAAAGTGCAGTTGTCTGTGATAAGGCAGCTGGTGCAGCCGGGGCCGTTGGGGCAAAGGTATTCTTGGCAGATGCAGTACAGTTAAAGCAGGTACTGGAAACAGGAGAACTTTCACAGGAGAGATCCGCAGAAGATTCTGAAAGCAAGAAAAACGTTGTAAAAACAACGGGAAATCTGCCGGAAGGACTTTCTGCAAAAGATCTGGCTCTGAGCCTGGTGAAAGAACTGGGGGAAGAAGTGGTCTCTGGTAAGGAATTGATACTTACAGGAGATACATTAAAGAGTCTGGATCTGTCCGATAAAATGACAATTTGCGGTGTTCTTGGAAAAGCGGGAGCAGTAACCGCTGCTGTAGAAAATGCAGAAAATGTTAAAACAGGGGAACCGGCAGCATTCAATACGAACACAGCAGACAGCGAAACAAGTACATACATCTTTGATGCAGCTAAAACCCGGGAAGTAACAGCACTTCCAGGTGGCTGCACAGAGATCAAACCGCTCTCTGAACTGTCAGCAGTAAAGATCAAAAGCGTATTTATCGGCGGAACCACTGGCGGCACCTTAAAAGAGCTGGCTCAGGCAGCTTCCATGTTAAAGGGAAGAAAAATCGCCTATGGATTGCGCCTGATCGTAGCACCTGCAGATGCAGATACATATATTAAGGCGGCAACTGCCGGATATCTTACCGATGTGCTGGAAGCAGGCGGCCTGGTGATTAATCACTGCGGCAGTCCGGAGGTTCAGGGACGTATTGGAAAGACGGAAGTCATGGTATCCAATGACCTGGAAAATAAACCTGGTTATGCTGGTTTTGAGACCTCAAAGACCTATCTTACATCCACAAAGGCAGCGGTAGAGGCAGCTCTTCTTGGAACCTTAGGCTATAAGGAAGAAGCTCCGGCAGAGGAAGAGAAGACAGAAACACGTTCCCTTACCTTTGAGGGCCGCTGCTGGAAGTTTGGTGATGATATTGACACTGATATCATTATCCCAACACAGCACTTAAATTATGAGACAATGGATGAGATCAAAACCCATGCATTTGAGCCTTTAAGACCGGATCTGGCTGCGAAGCTCGGAAGGTGACCTGATCGTAGCAGGAAGCAACTTCGGCTGTGGTTCCTCCAGAGAGCAGGCGGCAGAGGTTCTGGTGGCAAATGGTGTCCACTGCGTCATTGCCAAGTCATTTGCACGTATTTTCTTTAGAAATGCCATTAACAATGGTATCCTGCTGCTTGAATGCCAGGATCTGGCGGACCACGTAAAGGAAGGTGATATCATTCAGGTAGATCTGGACAACCAGAAGATCACTGCTGATGGTAAAACATATGCGATTCCGGCTATCCCGGAAAACCTGTACCACATCATTATGGATGGTGGTCTGGTAAAAAGCATTATGAAAAAAGTTGAAAAAGGTCTGTTATAGAAAGGAGGGAGAAAAATGGGACATACATTAGCTGAAAAGATCATTATGAAGCATATTGGCGGCAAAGATGTAAAACCAGGTGATCTGGTGGTAGTTGAGCCGGACTGCGTTGTGGTCCATGATATTTACACAGCCTTCCTTCGTGATAAAATGAAGAAAATGGGTCTTACCAAAGTGTGGAACACAGATAAGATCGTGATCATGCACGATCACCTGATGCCTGCATGTCTGGAGGGAGATCCACGAAGCCTGGAAGCTGGATATGAGCTGGTAAAAGAATACGGCATCCGCCATTTCCATGCAGCAGGCGGTATCGTTCATCAGCTGGTACCGGAACTGGGCTATTCCAAACCAGGTGATATCGTATTTGTAACAGACTCCCACACACCTACTTACGGCGCTGTAGGCTGCTTTTCTACCGGTGTTGGATATACGGAAATGGCAGCTGTATGGGGCACTGGCCAGATGTGGCTGCGTGTGCCAAGCAGCATTAAGATCCAGATCGACGGTGTGCTTCCGCCTCATGTATACGCAAAGGACATTATCCTGCGTGTGTTAGGAGATCTGGGAGCAGCAGGCGGTACATACAAATCACTGGAATTTTGCGGAAGTGCTATTGATGCTTTAGGCATTGACGGCCGTATGACCATTGCAAACATGGTCGTGGAGTGCGGTGGAAAAGCGGGACTTTTTGCGGCGGACCAGAAATGTGCCGATTACTGCGGCGTAGACTACGAGGATGTAAAATGGGTGAAAGCTGACGAGGATGCAGCGTACGAACGGATTATTACCTACAAGGCAGAAAATCTGGAGCCGGTATTGTCATGTCCTCCATATGTGGACAATGTACACCCATTGTCTGAGGTGAAGGGCGTCAGACTGGATCAGGTATTTATCGGTTCCTGTACCAACGGCCGTTTGGAAGATCTGAGGATCGCTGCAAATGTAATGAAGGGCAGAAAGATCAGTTCCCACGTAAAATGCATCGTTACCCCGGCTTCCAACAGTATTATGGAAGCAGCCATGAAAGAAGGATATATCCAGACACTGGTAGAAGCAGGAGCTCTGGTAACACCGCCATACTGTTCCTTCTGTGAAGGACGTACCATGGGCCTGCTTTCTGATGATGAGGTAGTCCTTGGAACCAATAACAGAAACTTCTTGGGACGCTACGGCTCACCAAAGGCAAAAGCGTATCTGTCTTCACCAGAGGTAGCAGCAGTATCTGCGATCAAAGGGAAAATCGCGGATCCGTCGGAAGTTTATTAGTGTTCTCCGCGATCTCTGATACCGAATTGCTATGTGCTTTGCACTTTTGCAATTCTAAAAACATTCGTAATCCGCTCATTTTTTCAAAAAATGGCTATTTACTCATGTTTTTGGCGGGCCCCAAGTTCAAAAATCCTCCTGCAAGCAAGCTTGCATCGGATTTTAGACCTTTTGATCCTGGTATCTGCAAAATTATATAATACAAGTGAGGAAATCAAAATGGGTAAAAAAGTGGAATTTAAAGTCTGCGGACTTACAGCAAAGTACTTCGTACCACTGTTTTTAGTAGTGATCATCTGTACTTACGGCGGCTTTATGCCAACTGTAAAGATCGGTGAGACTACCGGTGTTGGAATGGTGGGAACACTGGCCTTCTTAATGAGTGTAGGCGGCCTGTTTTTCTGGTTGGGCAACAGTATCCCCATTGTAAACAGCTACTTAGGCGGCTCTGTTCTTTTCTGTATGTTCGGACCGGCATTGTTAAATTATTTCGGACTGCTTCCTGAAACAACTGTAAAAGGCGTATCTATCCTTATGAAATACGGCTTTCAGGACGTATACATTGCAGCCCTTCTTTGCGGATCTGTCCTGTATATGGACCGTAAGATCTTATTAGGTGCTATTTCACGTTATCTGCCTGCAATTTTAGGCTCTCAGGTATTTGCACTGGGATTCTGCTTTTTAGGTGGTCTTATCACAGGATATGGCCCATTAAATGCTATCTTTGACATTGGTGCGCCTACTATGTCCGGCGGCTCCGGCGGTGCTCTTGTAACTATTCCTACTCTGTATACGGATCTTTCTGGTACAGACTGGATGAGCATGTCCGGTATGTTTTTATGCTACGTTTCACTTTCTAACGTAGTAGCTGTTTTAATGTGTGCCCTTTCCAAACCAATTTTAAAGAAGCTGGGGATGGTATCTCCAGATGAAAATCCGGCTATCCTTCGCAAAGCAGGAACTATGCAGACGGAAAGCACTGAGCAGCTTCCAGCCCTCAGTGCGGATCCTGCCAAAGTCTGCGGCGGTATCTTTATCTGCCTTGGCATCTATTTATTAGGAACTATTTTAGGCAAGCTTCCCGGAACCAAAGTGATCGCTGGTCTTGCATGGGCGATCATCATTGCTGTTGTGGTCAAATGCACCGGTATTATGGATGAAAAGATCACCAACTACACAGTAAATGGCATGAACTTTATGTTAAAGGGACTGCTGCCAGCGATCATCGCAGGTATCGGCATTAACTCTATTAGTATTGAAACTATGATCAGCTATTTTACACCAGCAGCTTTAGTTATCATTGTTTTAGCAGTTCTTGGTGCATACATTGGAGCCATCATCTTTGGACAACTTTTTGGTCTGTGGGGTTATGAAGCCGGTATTACAGCAGGTCTTTGCTGCTGCAACATCGGTGGTTCCGGTGACCTTGCAGTGCTGACAGCAGGTGACAGAATGAGCCTGTTAGCATTCTCCTCCATTTCCACCCGTATCGGCGGTGCGCTGATGGTAGTATGGATCGGCTTCTTATATCCACTTTTAATGTTAAAATAATTAAGAAAAAAAGCATTTTTTAGAATGACATAAAAATAAAACAGTCTGGAAAATTGACGGAAGTATATCAATTTTTCAGGCTGTTTTTAATTGACCTAAAAATACGATTTTGGGCTGCACTGAAATTTACACCTCTTTTTGCTCTTTATTTTCAATGCTTCTCAAATGAAGATAGACGGTATTTTTTGAAATTCCAAGAGCAGCTGCAACCTTGGGAACTGAATTTTTCATATAGAAAAATCCCTTCTCATGCAGGATACGGATCAATTCTTTGTTTTTATTAACAGCAGCAATATTATTGTTTGACATTACCTGGTTGCGGGCGTTGTTGATGGATGCGGTGAAAGCATCGGTCATATCGTTTGCAAAATTTTCCTGTTCTGTGTGAACATCTTTTGGCCCTGTAATGGATTCCAGTACTTCTGACAATGGAGAATCCAGATACAAATTTATGCAGAGAACACCGATCACACGGTTATTTTGCCCTAAAATGGGAATGGTAGAGGATTTTAGGGATTCTCCAAGGGCATTGATAGCTGTATAGGAGGTAAAATCCTTACCGGAGGAAATTCCCTGGTCTTTAATTCTTTTTAACATATTGAGAGCCAGATCGGTTAAAGGTGCTCCCACTGTCCGTCCAGAGTGATATCCATTCATGATCTTAACAACAGAATGATCATAATCCTCTAAACTGTGGAGGCTGATTTCGTAAACGGAACCGAGATACATGGAAAGCCCCTCGATCATTGAGGCATAGGAGTCCAGAATTTGACGATCTATTTTTGTGAGATTCATATACTCCTCCTAAGTGTATTTATTATCAGTATTTTATCATCCATAAAATGAATTTTCAATGAAATAACAGGATGATTTAGACTAAATTATTTCATATTTACATTACAAAAGTTTAGTCTATATAATAATATCATAAAACGTAAGGAGGACAACAGATGAGCTATCCAGATCCTGAGATTGTAAAAAGTGATGGTTTGCTGCGGTTGAAATGGGAGGAAGAAAGAGAACGTGCATCCTGTCCAGATCTGCTTTGCTTTGGTACGGCGGATATGGATTATCGCAGCCCGGAACCGGTTCTTGCATCATTAAAATCTGTTTTGGAGCGAGGGCATTTGGGGTATCCAAAGATACCGGATCTGTATTATGAGACAATACATAACTGGCTTTTGCATATTGCAGGCTGGAATGTAGATACCCGATGCTGTGTGCTGCAAAATTCCGGTGTTTATGTATTGGCATGGGGAGCGCTGCAGCTTCTGACAAAGCCTGGAGATGCAGTAGTAATACTGACACCGGTACATTCCGTTTTTAAAGAATTACTGACTTTAAACAACAGGAAAACATTAGAATGTCCTTTAATGCTGAAAAACGGTTTTTATGAGATTGATTTTTCGTTTTTAGAAGGTTGTCTGGCCAGTGGTGCTAAGGTACTGTGGCTGTGTAATCCACATAATCCGGTAGGACGGGCCTGGACCAGGGAAGAATTAAAAAAGATTGCAGATCTGTGTCTGCGATATCAGGTAACGATATTATCGGATGATGTTTATTGCGGACTGACGTATGCCGGTAAACCATATACGCCGATCGCATCGCTTTCACAGGAGATCTCTTATCACACGATCACTTTTTATTCTACAAGCAAGACCTATAATACAACAGCATTGCGCCATGCTTTTATGGTATCAGAAAATCCTGAGCTTACGAAGCGGTATAGTGAGCTGCTTACATCAATGGGAGTAAGTTATGGCCAGAATTTAATGGGGCTGGAGGCAACCATCGCAGCATTCAGGGAATGTGAACCATGGCGCATACGGTTGATGGAACAGATTGCCGCAAATCATCGCTTTTTGAAGGCGGCTTTTGAAAAAAATATGCCGGAATGTAAAGTCCTGCAGGCAGAAGCCACGTATTTTGCATGGATCGATCTTCGGGCATTGGATATACGGCCGGCGCAGCTTACCTATCTGCTTGAACAGGAGACGCAGATCGTAGTGGAAAATGGATTTCGTTTGGGAAAAGGCGGTGCAGGTTTTATCCGTTTTAACCTGGCAACTTCCCAGGAAAATCTGCAGGAAGGAACAAAACGTCTGATCGCGTTTTGCAAGCGTCATTGTAAACATTAAAAAGCCATGGTTTTCGTTTAGGGGCGAAAACAGGGAGGAGAACAAACTATATGAAGTATAATTTTGACACAACACCAGATCACAAGACAAATGCATCTTTTCGCTGGGGCATGGCGGATATGCCGTCAGATGTAATTGGAATGGGGACAGCAGATCTGGATTATTACTGCGCACCTTGTATAAGAGAGACACTTTTGCCCATTGCGGAGGAAAACTGCTACAATTACCGGCAGCATACAGATGCATATTATGATGCAGTCACAGGCTGGTATAAACGAAATTATGGTTTGACAGTTGAACGGGAATGGCTGAGCAATGTTCCAAGTACCGTGGGAGCGATCAGAATGACACTTAGCATCTTCGCAAAGCCAGGAGATACAGTGATTGCCCAGACACCATTATTTGGACCGATCAAGAATGCGGTTGAAGGGGCAGATCAACAGCTGATCGAAAATCCGCTGAAACCAGTGGATGGCCATTATGAAATAGATTTTGAAGACTTTGAGGAAAAGATCCATAAGTATCATCCATCTATTTTCTGTTGATAAATCCCCATAATCCTACAGGGCGGGTATTCACCCGTGAGGAATTAGAGCGACTGGTGGATATATGCTATGAAAATGGTGTGCGCATTATATCAGATGAGGTACATTGTCTGGTTCTTTACGGGGAGAATAAACATATTCCTATTCTGGCTGTCAGCAGGAAAGCTCAGGAGATCAGTGTTCAGATCGTAAGCCTTAGCAAAGGTTTTAATATTATGAGTCTGCCTCATGCCATTATTACAGTAGCGGAACCTGGGATGCGTGCAGCATGGATGCGTCAGATCCAGGCATATGGATTTGGTTATGCAGTAAACAGTTTTTCGATTGCTGCTGTGACCTCCATCATGAATGGTGAGGCAGATGAATGGCTGGAAGAACTGACTGCTTATCTGCATAAAAATCTGGAGGAGACGCTGGAATTTATACATAAATATAAACTGCCGTTGGTGCCTTATGTACCTGAGGGAAGCTTTCTGCTGTGGCTGGATTGCAGACAAGCCGGAATTGGGACAGAGCGTTTAGACCGGTTTTTCATGGAAAAGACACATATCCATCTGGATGACGGGAAGGAAAATTTTGGAAATGAAGGTGCAGGATTTATCCGGATCAATTTTGCAGTGACCAATGAGGTATTAAAAGAGGCATTGGAGCGTATCCGTGTTGCATTAAAAGAAAATAAATAGATAAGCAGTGTTTCTTAAAATGTGTTGAAAGGACGATGTAAGATGAGTGAAAAAGGTTCTAAGGGGTTAAGAGAAATGACGACCGGTTGTGCATTGGCAGGTTTCCTGATGCCAATTCTGGTAATGATCGTGCTGATCGTTCTTGGGGCAGAAATGACGATCGCTTCTTTAGCAGCGTTGTTTGTAATGATCGGATTCTGTATGTTTATGGGATTTAAGTGGGAACGTCTGGATGCAGCAATGGCAGAGGGGGTACGCCAGGTTGCAACAGCTGCCATGATCATGCTGTTAGTAGGCTGTATGGTGGCTGCCTGGATATCCAGCGGCACGATCCCAACATTGCTTTATTATGGCATGAAGATCATTACCCCAAAACTGTTTTTGCCAATTTGTTTTATTGTTCCTGCATTTATGGCTATATGTACAGGAACCAGCTGGGGTTCCATCAGTACGATCGGCGTAGTTTTATGCGGTATGGCAGCAGGACTGGGAATTCCGGTAGGTATGGCAGCTGGTGCTGTTATTTCTGGAGCATTCTTTGGTGATAAAACAAGTCCTTTATCAGATACAACACTACTGACTGCGTCAGCCTGTGAAGTTCCGTTATTTAAGCATATTGCTTCTATGTGGTATACGACTCTTCCAGGGACTTTGATCTGCCTGGTACTTTATACAGTTCTGGGGCTTAAGGCTTCCGGCAACATTGATGTAGCTGCAGTAAATGAACTTTCCAATGGATTAACAGCTAGTTTTCACATCAGCCCATTACATATTATTCCTGTGGCACTGGTATTGATCTTATCTGTCAGACAGGCACCTACACTTCTTGCATTTGGTACAGGCATTGGCAGTGGTATTGTTTGGTCAATGATCTTCCAGGGACGTGGATTTATGGAAAATCTTAACTATATTATGAATGGTTTTTCTATTGAAAGTGGTATGGAATCTCTGGATGGATTGTTAAACCGCGGTGGATTTTCCAGTATGCTTTCATTAGTTGGAATCATGCTGATACTTGGAATGTTAAGCGGTCTGTTTTCAGAATCACATGTATTGACGGTATTGGTAAATAAGCTTTCTAAAAAGCTGAATACTCCTGGTACGATCCTGGCAGGCGTATGGCTGTCAAGCCTTATCATCTGTGTGATCGGCGGCCAGTATGTTGCAGTTACGATCCCGGCAGTAGCATTTAAAGATGTATGCGATGAAATGGATATCAACCGTGCAGTATTATCACGTACACTGGGAGATGTAGGAGTAATGATAGCAGCACTTATTCCATGGAATGCGTGGGTGATCGGTTATGGTGTAGTGCTTGGCGGTATTACTGTAAATGAATTTATACCATACACATTTCTTCCAATGTTATGCCCGATCATTTCAATGATCCATAATTTTGCAGGTGTTGGCCTGTTCCATAAGGATGATGAAGTAAAATATCGTCCGTTGTGGAGAAGATAGATTTATAAAAATACGGACCACCGTTTGGCAGATATGATTGCTGGACGGTGGTCTTTATTTATGTTTAGCAGACGTCTTGCTTTTGATCTGAAAGTTATAATTTTTCTCAAAAAACGATTGACAATTAAGTTAGTTAGTGCTAATCTTGTTTTCAGTTAGATATATTAGCCTAGACTAACCTTGCAGAGTGACACTATACATAAAATAATTGTCTCTCGTGGATAATATGAGAAGAGAAAGTCAAAAATATGGATAAAAGGCATCAAAACAGGATATCCGTGATGCTTAAAAGAAGGAGGAGACTTATGTCAGATCAGAAAGCGCAGATCATAGGAGAACTTCAGAGAAAAGGAAAAAGGATCACAGGACAGAGAAAAATCCTTCTGGATGTTATATTAGAAGGAAAATGGTCCAGCTGTAAGGAAATCTACTACATGGCCTCCAAAAAGGATCCAACTATCGGCTTGGCGACTGTTTACAGAATGGTAGGCGTATTAGAGGAAATGGGATTTTTAAGCAGAGGATACAGATATTCTTATCCAGTGGAAGATAAGATCAGCTAAATAAAACGTTTATAAAAAACAGGCTGCACGTCATATAAAAATGTGCAGCCTGTTTTATAACGTTTTATTTCATTGGGAGATCATTGCAATAGCATATTCCTTTAAGTATAATAAAAAAGACACATTACACTTTAAAGTTCAAGAATTAAGACTATATAATAAAAGGGGTTTGTAAGTACATTACATACAAAGGAGACATACAGATGAAAATAGTTGTACTTGATGGATATACAGAAAATCCGGGAGATCTTTCCTGGGATGAAATGAAAAAATACGGAGAATTGACGGTTTATGACAGGACACCGGCAGAGGAAGTGGTAAATCGTATTGGCAATGCAGAGGTCGTTTTTACTAATAAGACTCCGATCACGAAAGAAACCATGGACGCATGCCCGGATTTTAAGTTTATCAGTGTCCTTGCAACAGGCTACAATGTGATCGATGTTAATTATGCAAAAGAAAAAGGGATCGTTGTCAGCAATATTCCTACTTATGGAACGGACTGTGTAGGACAGTTTGCCATTGCTCTTCTTTTAGAGATCTGCCATCGCATCGGACATCATGATAAAGCTGTAAAAGAGGCAGATGGGAGAATGCTCCGGACTGGTGCTTCTGGGACTATCCGCTGATCGAACTGGCAGGAAAAACACTGGGGATCATCGGTTTTGGCCGTATTGGACAGAAAACAGGAACAATAGCAAAGGCAATGGGTATGAATGTACTGGCTTATGATTCCCATCCAAATGATAAAGGACGTGATATTGCTGAGTATGTGGAACTGGATGAGATATTTGCAAAATCAGATGTGATCTCGCTTCATTGCCCATTGTTCCCGTCTACAGAAGCATTATCAATAAAGATAATATTGCCAGGATGAAAGATGGAGTTATCATCATTAATAACTCCCGTGGACAGCTGATTGTGGAAAAAGATCTGGCAGATGCATTAAACAGTGGAAAAGTATACGCAGCAGGACTGGATGTGGTAAGTACAGAGCCTGTTAAGGGTGACAATCCTCTTCTGAAAGCTAAAAACTGCATCATTACCCCTCATATTCCTGGGCGCCAAAGGAAGCAAGGCAGAGGATCATGGACATGTCTGTGGAAAATCTTAAACAGTTTTTAGCTGGAAATCCGGTGAATGTGGTGAACCGGTAATAAAAAAAGAAAAAATGTAAAGCAGCTTTATATATGATCAGAAAATGCTGTAAAAATGACGCCCGTTTCCAAAACAGGAAACAGCGCCGCCATTTTTTTATATCTTAGTATGCCCGTTTAATAATATCATTCATATGCTTTTCAGCTTCAAAGCGGATCCGCTCCTCATCCAGAGTAAGGACTTCACGATTTTTCATTACGATCTTTCCGTTGATGATAGAATCGGTCACATCATGTCCGTTTGCAGCATCTACGATGGTATTTACCAGATTCTGGCTTGGAGTGATATGAGGCTGATCAATATTTAACAGGATCAGGTCAGCTTTCTTGCCTTCTTCAACGGATCCAAGGATATCACCGTGTCCAAGAGCATTTGCACCGCCCTGGGAGGCCATTTTTAAAAGTGTAGGACAGGTCATGACTACAGGATTAAAAGATGGAAGTCCCCAGTAAGCCATCATGGCATAGCGAAGAACCTTCATTTCGTCAAAAATATCCAGGTTGGAAGGTGCAGCGCCATCGCAGCCTAAGCCAAGGCTTGCACCGGCTTCCAGAATCTGGGGAGCTTTTGGAAAACCGTGGTTTGACAGGTTGGCTCTTGGGCAATGAATCATTTTCACACCACGTTCTGCCATCAGTGCAATATCGTGGTCTGACAGCATTACATTGTGGGCAGTAAGAAGATTGGGGCCAAGAATACCCATTTCTTCCAGAAATTCTGCAGGGCGCTTTTTGTAATTCTGCAGGCAGAAGCTGACTTCGTCTTTATGCTCACACAGATGGGCATGAATGCCGGTATGGAATTCTTTAGCAGATTCACCTACCATGGCGATCAGTTCCCTGGAACAGGTCATTACCTGACGGATAGCAAACCAGATATCAACACGGCCATCGCCAGCCCCCTGATATTTCTGATACAGTTTCTTTGTATTTTCGATAGCTTCATTAGCTGTCTCTTTCATTGCACCGGTAATGGCATTTCCCATATCCATGGTTGATTTTGCAATGGCAGCCTCATGCCGGATTCAATAACTGCATCTGCAACCCGGTCCATGTGTACACCGCCGGAATCAGCAAAAGCAGTTGTTCCGCTTTTGATCATTTCCAGACATGCCAGAAGGCCGCTGATATAAGAATCTTCTGGCTGGAGATTGCTTTCAAAAGGAACCAGGAAACGGTCCATACCATAGGATATTCATCGGCAACACGTCCTCTTAAAAGCTGCTGGCAGGTATGTGTATGGCCATCTACCATGCCGGGCATGACAAGTTTTCCTTTGCCGTCAATTATTTCACTGGCAGAGCTGTCAGCCATCAATTCATCTGTAGGACCGATCTTTTTGATCCAGCTGTCTTTAATTCCTACAGAACAGGTAGATGAAACCGTCATATCAGGGTTTAAAACCTGACAGTTCTTAATTAAAATATCATATTTTTCCATATAAATTTACCTCGCTCATGTTAAATGGCACCTGTAAGTTTTAAGATAACATCTGCTACTAAGGCAGAGAAAATAAATGTTCCGGTGATTACAAATAAGGTGATGATCACCAGTTTCCATCCCATTTTAGCAAAATCCTTCAGGTCTTTTCCAAGTGAGATTCCGGCAAATGCGCCTAATGCAGTGGCAGGAGCCATAAATGCGACCTGGGATGTAACACCGATCACAAAGTCCTTTACCGGTGAAATAGGGCATGCAAGAAGCAGTCCGGTAAGAGATACATACATCATAGACGGAAGCTTTATAAACTGGCTCATAAATTACTTACTGTAAGTCCAAAAAGAGCAATGGCGCATAATACCAGGATCCCGGCAATGGAATCACCTACCGGCATTTTGTAGCCCAGTATATTTGTGAGTACCATGATAACAGAAACCATGAGGAGCAGTCCAAGCTGCTGTAAAAAGTATTTTCTGACCATTATTTAGCCTCCTTACTGTTTTTGTGACCGATTTTAGGTTCCAGTATTGCATACAGTTTTTTAGTAAGAGGAAGACCTACGAATGTTCCCATATAAATTCCGGTGATACCAGTAAGCATATCGCTGGCGCCGCCCATGATCATAATATTTTCAGCCTGCTGCGGGTAGATCTCACCTAATGTTCCGGCAGCGGCAGTCATCATTGATCCGCTTCCTACACCACAGGCCATGCCAAGGGCAATAGGATCAAAAATATTCCAGGAAGCTACGATACTAGCCAGGACACTGATAAAAACGGTGCCAATAACAGAACCCACAATATATACAGCAAAGGTTCCGCGGGTTTCCGGGGCATCCGGTCCAAAGATATCAGTGGTTAATCCGAGGTTGGAGTCGCGGTTGATGGAATAGCAGGCACCGATAGCTTCTTTTTTCAGGCCAAGCAGCAGGGCAAGTGGAAGTGAAAGAAGGATAGTTCCCAGATTACCAAATTCCTGCAGCAGAAGCGCAGGTCCTACAGCAACCAGTTTTGCAAGATTTCCGCCTGCTGAGATTCCCATTTTTGCCATAAAAGGTGCAAGGGCTACTAAAACAAGGCTTCCTCCAAGCTTTGATTCTTCTGTTTTGAAAAGCTTAAAGGCATCCGGTCCTAAAAGTCCTCCAAAGATCGTGGCAAATACCATTGGAAATAAGGTAAGTGTACCAATTCCAATATTGAACTTAAGTGTACCGATCAGATCGCAGACCGCAGCAATGATCAGGGCTGCAACATAAACCTTCCAGTACTTGTTAATAACAGCTTTTAACTTTTCCATACAAGATACCCCTTTCTTCTGTCTGTGCAGAAATTATTTTTGTGATTTAAACATAACACAGGAAGTGTTTTCTGCGAATACGTCAAAAAGCGATGGATTTCCATCGCTTTTTACGAAAACCGTCTTTAAAATCACAGAACAACTGATTCGACCTGCATTAAAAGATCCACAAAACGGCTGGCTGTATCAGAAAGAGTATATTTTTGGCGTACGATCCAACCTATTTCAAGACGCAGCCGTTTTTAATAGGAATGGAAACGATATCGCTGTAGTTATCATCAAATGGCCGGTAGCCGCTTCCTACAGCAAATCCCTGACAGTAACGCATAACAGAATAAGAAGCAGCCCGGTCAGAAACCTGGATCACCCTGTTTAACTGATGATAAGGAACGATCAGGTCAGTATAAGCGGGATTCGTATCTGAAGACCGGTCATAGGTGATAAAAGGATACTGGATCAGATCTTCCATGTCGATTTCACGGCTGCCAGCAAGAGGGTGGTTTCGGCATATGTATACATGGGAAGTCTGATAGGTAATGTGATTGAAAATGATGCTTCTGTTCCTTAACTCCTGCATCATCTGGCCCTTGCTGTATTCTGTAACAAAAACGATGCCAAGATCATCCAGACCGCGTTCTACCCGGTCCATAACTTCAGATGTGCGGCATTCGTGAAAACCGCAGTGATAAGGTCCGGCACCTGTATTCAGGCTTTTGATGATCGATACAAAAGAATTCATACCGCAGATATGATGCTGGGAGGAAACAGATAAACCTAAAGGACGGTCTTTGGAACCATTGAATTTTTCGTCCAGGTAGTCCAGACGGTTTAATATTCCTTTAAATTCGATAAGAAGCTCTTCTCCGCTTCTGGTAAGGCGGACACCTTTGCTGTCTCTTACAAAAGCAGTGATCCCATAGGTATTTTCCACTTCTTTTATAGCGCCGGAAATGCTGGACTGGGCAGTAAAAGACCGTTTAGCGGCTTCACTGATCGAACCAGATTCAGCAGCACCAATAAAATATCGCATTTGCTGTAATGTCATAGAAGCTCTCCTTTGTGGCTGACGGCAGTTTATTTATGAAGATAGACAACATCTTTATGAATTATACAGCAAAAATTAAAAAAATGCACCTTATTGAGAAAAATTATCAGCATGTAAAGAGCCTGTATTATTGACAACTAACTTAAATTAGCGTATTCTAACTAAGATGATCAGGGTAGCAATGACTAACCTGAAATAGGAACAACTAACTTGAAAAAAGGAGTGAAGAAGATGCCTTTAACAATGGCTTCGATCGGAGAAGCAAATACCATCCGCAAAGTAGGCGGAAATGAAGAAACAAAGCGTTTTCTTGAAAACCTGGGATTTGTTGCCGGAGCAGAGATCACAGTTGTATCTGCCATCGGTGGAAATGTTATTGTCAATATTAAGGATTCAAGAGTTGCAATAAATCAGGATATGGCAAGACATATCATGGTTTAAATGGACATGTTGCCTAAGGGTGATATAGCCATAAATAAACATGACAAAGAGAAGAAAGGAGACATAGCAATGACTTTAGGTGATGCAGCAGTTGGAAGCACTGTAGTAGTGACTAAGATCACAGGTGATGGCGCTTACAAACGTCGTATTATGGACATGGGGATCACAAAAGGAAGTGAGCTTTATATCAGAAAAGTTGCTCCTTTAGGAGATCCTGTTGAAATTACAGTAAGAGGTTATGAGCTTTCTGTAAGAAAGAACGATGCTCAGTGTGTAGAAGTAAAGTAATCATACATAACACACCGTGAGAATTAAAAAGAGTCCTTTGCAATGGACTCATGGAGGTAAAAAAGGAAATGGCAATTAAGATCGCGCTTGCCGGAAACCCAAACTGCGGTAAAACAACTATGTTTAACGCATTAACAGGTGCCAACCAGTATGTTGGTAACTGGCCTGGTGTTACGGTAGAGAAAAAGAGGGAAAATTAAAGAGCAAGAGCCAGAGTGAAGAAGTTATCGTAACTGACCTTCCTGGTATCTATTCACTTTCTCCATACACCCTGGAGGAAGTTGTCAGCCGTGATTATCTGTTAAAGGATGATCCAGACGTTATCGTTAACCTGGTTGACGCAACAAACATTGAGCGTAACTTATATCTGACCACTCAGATGATCGAAACCGGTATTCCGGTTGTTATCGCATTAAACATGGCAGACCTGCTTGCTAAGAGAGGTATCAAGATCGATATCGAGCGTCTTTCCATGCTCCTTGACTGTCCGATCGTTGAAACATCTGCATTGAAGCAGACCGGTCTTGATAAGCTGATCGACGAAGCGGTTAAGGTTGCTAAGAAGAAAGAAGTTGATCTTCCTAAGGAGATCTTCTCCAAGGAATTAGAGGCAGCAGTAGCTGAGGTTGAAAGCGTACTGCCGGCAGACATCACTGAGAACAAGAAGAGATGGTATGCAGTTAAGTTCCTTGAAAACGACAGCAAGGTAGTTGAGAGTACTCCACTTTCCGCTTCCGGCAAGTCTGTTGTTGAGAACGCAAGAAAAGCAATTGAAGAAGCTCATGATGACGATATGGAAAGTATCGTAACTGACGAGCGTTACAAGTTCATCCAGAAGGTAGTTGGAACTGCTGTTAAGAAGAGCGGCGAGAAGCTGACCGTATCTGATAAGATCGACCAGATCGTTACCAACCGTTTCTTAGGTATCCCGATCTTCATGCTGGTAATGTGGATCGTATACTACATCTCCGTAACTACCATCGGTACATTCGTAACTGACTGGACCAACGATACATTTGTAGGTGCTATTCAGGAAGTTGTTGGCGGTTTCCTTGAGAATGCCGGCGCAAGCGATCTGATCTTAAGCCTGGTTGTTGATGGTATCATCGGCGGTCTGGGAGCAGTACTTGGTTTCGTTCCTCAGATGGCGATCCTGTTCCTGTTCCTGTCCATCCTGGAAGACTGCGGTTACATGGTACGTATCGCATTCGTTATGGACCGTGTATTCCGTCACTTCGGTCTGTCCGGTAAGAGCTTCATCCCGTTACTGATCTCCTCCGGTTGTGGTATCCCAGGTATCATGGCTTCCAAGACCATCGAGCAGGATAACGACAGAAGACTTACAATCATGACAGCAACCTTTATCCCATGTGGTGCCAAGCTTCCTGTAATCGCTTTAATGGGCGGCGTTATGGCTGGCTATGTAACTGGCTGGGATGTAGCCGGAATGATGGCTCCTATCATGTACTTTGTAGGTATCGTAGCTGTTCTTGTAGCAGCTATCATGTTAAAGAAAACAAAACCATTCTCCGGAAAACCTGCTCCATTCGTTATGGAGCTTCCACAGTACCATATCCCATCTGCTAAGACTGTTCTGATGCATGTTTGGGAAAGACTGAAAGGCTTTATCATCAAGCTGGTACTATCCTGTTCCTTGCCTGCGTAGTAATGTGGCTGCTTTCTACTTTTGGATTTGCTGATGGTTCCTTTGGCATTGTTGAAGATTCCGCAGACAGCCTTATGGCTATCATTGGTGGTGCGATCGCGCCTCTCTTTGCTCCTCTTGGCTGGGGCGAGTGGCAGCCGGTTGCAGCTGCAATCTCCGGTTTCAGTGCAAAGGAAGGTATCGTTTCTACCATGGGCGTACTTGCAAATGTTGCTGGTGACGTTGAAGATGCAGAAACTGTTGCAGAAGGTGTTGGAATGTGGTTCCCAACCGCTTTAGCCGGATTCAGCTTCCTGCTGTTTAACCTCCTTGACTCTCCTTGTCTTGCAGCTATTTCTACAATGGCCCAGCAGATGCAGGATAGAAAGTGGTTCTGGTTTGCGATCCTGTTCCAGAACGTATTTGCTTACGCTGTTACTCTTTGCGTATACCAGATCGGCAGCTTCTTATTCTATGGTTCCTTCGGTGCAGGCACAGTTGTGGCATTCGTAGTGCTACTGTTCATGCTGTATATGCTGTTCCGTCCAGATCCATATAAGGATCAGAAGACCTATTCCAAGCGTTCTGTACAGTCCGCGTCATAATGAGCGCAGAAGAAAAACAAGCGTCGGTATATTAAACCGGCATAATAAAGGGGCCGGGTGGAAACATCCGGTCCCCTTTTTAAAACTGCATGATTGTGGTAAAATGAATATGGCAGATATCCATTGTTTCATGTTTCCATTAAGAAAGAAGGGAATTTTATGATAGCAAATGTAATTATATTGCTCCTTGTATTTGGCTACTGCGGTCTGGTGATCTACTGGAAGCGCACAGGCGTATTAAAAGACAGCTGCAGCAGCTGTGGAAGCGGAAACGGCGGCTGCGGCGGTGGATGCGGTGGCTGCAGCGGACATTGCAGCAGCTGCGGCAGTGCCCATGCACATCATATGGACAGCCATAAGGCAGCTAAGAAACATTGATCCGGTGCGCTGCCTGCGTCTGCAGGCAGGACAGCACATGTGACATAAACTGAATGTTAGAAAAGGAGCGGAAAATGGGAAATTCATCCGGTTCCATGCTCTATATGGTAGTTCTTCTCATTATCATCTATGTAGTGGGAATGGGGATCTACCAGGGAGTAAAATTTATCCAGAAAAAGCGGGAAGAAGCAAAAGATAAGAAATTCCGCGAAGAAGAGTAAACAGTGGCATACCTGTTACAGAAATAGAGGGACTTAGAAATGGTTAATGCAATTGTGATCCTTATATTGATCCTGATCGCCATCTTTGCTATCAGAGGCACCATTAAGCATATGAAAGGCGAAAGCCCATGCTGCGGTGGCGGCGGAGCCAGCGAGATCAAGGAAAAACCGAGCAAGTTAGAGAGACCTGTGATCGGTGAAAAGATCGTCCAGATCTCCGGAATGACCTGCGAGCACTGTGTAAACCGTGTAATGCGTGCTTTAAACAAGATCGACGGTGTATCTGCAAATGTCAGCTTAAAAGGCAAGAGAGCGGTTGTTTCCTATGACCGTGAGATCGATGTAAATGTGCTGAAAAAAGCAGTGGAAGATGCAGGTTATACAGTAGAGTCTATTTCATAAGTTTATAATGGATTATAAAAAGACCAGTTGTGGACGGACATATCTGTCTGGTACAGCTGGTCTTTTTGTTGAATGTCCTATATGCACAATCTCCCGCCAATGGCGGGGGAAAGCTGTATTTGGGGCATGTCGATAATGAAGACTTTATTTCAGATCTTCAGCTCTCAAAATCCTGCTGCATCCTGTCAGCGTACTTCCTCTGTGGGAGATCAGCAGCAGTGTCTTTCCTGCATAGGCAGTCTGCAGCGTATGGAGCAGTTCCTTTTCATGAAGGGCATCTAAAGCACTGGATGGCTCGTCCATCAGGCAGATATCCGGGTTACGGAGCAATATTCTTGCAATTCCGATCCTCTGGCGTTCACCGCCGGAAAGCCTTGCGCTCATCTGCCCCATATCGGTATCATATCCATCTGGCAAGGTATGGATAAATTCCGCAATTCCGGCCCGTTTGGCAGCATCTTTGATCTCTTCCATAGAAGCACCGGGTTTTGCGATCCCTATATTTTCTGCAATGGTCATGTCGAACAGATAAGTATCCTGTTCCAGAAATGCGATTCGCTTATGCAGTTCCCTGAAGCTGATCTGTTCCAGTGGAATACCGTTGATCAGGATCTGGCCCTCTGTTGGAGCATAGAACCGCAGAAGAAGCCGCAGCAGTGTGGATTTTCCGGCACCGGACTCACCGGCAATACCGATCTGGTCCCCTTTGTGTATGACATAATTAAAATGTTCCAGGATCTTTCGTTCTGTACCTGGATAAGCGAAAGTCACATCTTTAAATTCAATGGTCTGGATCTCGCCGCAGGTAACCGCATGTTCCGGTTCCTCAGTCTCCGGCAATGTGTCCTCGATCTTAAAAATACGTTCTGCAGCGCCATATGCCTCTAAAAGGCCTGTTACCACAAAAGTAAGGCTGAAAGAAGAGGATAGAGAAGCTGTTGCAGCAAAGGAAATAGCAATGGTTCCTACCGGGTTATCGATGCCTTTTGATGCAAGATATCCGGCGCATACAAGGATCAGTATCCTTGCAAGGTAGATGAAAAAGTTAGGGAAAGAGGCAATGGTCTGGCGGTGAAGGGTAAGTCCTAAAGGCAGCCTTATTTAACCTTGGCCTGTTTGTCCTTCCATTACATCTTCCATTTTCCGGTTTCCTGCACCAAAGATCTGATATCCCGG